>JAEEGL015202853.1_pt1 | contig 54611 bp, 39 predicted proteins | sample 9134231 | NCBI WGS metagenome assembly JAEEGL01 (sample SAMN16246548, study PRJNA631951) | gut metagenome | biome: gut microbiome; feature: rumen; material: fiber-attached | host: Bos | place: Iran: Karaj | collected 2018-10
CGCTGCCGGGCTTTCCCCCTTTGGCTGGTGGCTTTGGCGGGGATGTCACACCCGATCCCATCCCGAACTCGGCCGTTAAGGTCCCCCGCGGTGATGATACTGCGCCCAGGAGCGCGGGAACGTAACGCGCCGCCAGCCTTTTTCTTCGGCCCCCCGCCCTGCGAGTTCTCGCAGGGCGGGGGGCCTTTTTCGTCTCATGGATTTGGAGCAGAGGAGTTGCATTTGCCCTGTCGGAATGCATATTATAAGGTGTCATGTCGTGTGGGCCAATGGCATCAGGAGAATGAAGAAGATGAATTGCAATCATGTATCATTATCAAAACAAATGGATTGTGGAAAAAACCACAGCTCTCGATGGATTGACATTATTGCGGTTTTAACCCTTTTTGCTCTTCCAGCCATGACGATGCTATCCTGCCGAACCGTCTCCACGAATTACTCCTGCCAAGCGGAGCCCTTCATTCTTCTCTTCCCTGAACAGGATGCCGTCATCACTCAGCACACTCAGGAACAGGATGCGTTCAGTCATCTTTTGGAAGATGATGCTCCTCAAGCCCAAGACCAGGAGGATTGGCTGGCTCCTCGCCGAAAAGCGCAGGGGGATCTTTCTCTGCCCAAGACGAACTGTTTCAGCTGGCGTTGCCAAAACGGCGACATTGAGGCGCATCAAATAGAGATTTCAGAGGATCCGAAGTTCCAAGTCTCTGTATTTCATTTTATTGTGGAGCCAGGAAAGAACGAGGCGCTGGTGCACAGCCTAAAGGCGAATGCCACCTATTATTGGCGTGTGATCGGAACAGACAGTCAGGCACGTCCCCTTAGCTCTGCGGTTTCCTGTTTCAGAACTGCTGATGAGATTCCCCGCTGGATTCGGGTGGATGGAGTCTCCAACGTTAGAGACATGGGTGGCTGGAACACCAAAGACGGCCATCGCGTGCGTCAAGGTCTTGTCTTTCGAGGAGGGGAGATGCGTTGCCATATGATTGCCACCGCAGAAGGCCTTCGTTTTGTGGAGCAGGAACTTGGTCTGAGGAGTTTGTTGGATTTGCGGGGGAAGGGAGAATTAGATGTGGACCCCACTCATGGCTCTGCGCTGACGGCCTCTGTCCGTTGGCATAACACGCCTATCGCCGCCTATGCTGCATGTGGCTCCGATTCCTACAAATCACTGTATGCCAATGCATTCCGTATTATCATAGAGCCAACGAATCTTCCTTTGTACACCCACTGCTGGGGTGGCGCCGACCGCACAGGAACCATGATTTTCCTGCTCAATGGGGCTTTGGGAGTTCCGGAGGAAGACCTTATCCGTGACTATGAGCTGACATCTTTGTCCATCTGGGGCGTCCGCTCCCGTGAGACTGAGGCGTTCAAGGGGTTGCTTGCACTTCTGGAATCCCTTGCCCCCGGACAGGATATGCAGGCAAAGGCCATTGCCTACTGGAAATCCATTGGCATCACGGACAATGAAATCTTGCGCCTTCAGGAACTGTTCTTGGAACACTAGAAATGCATAACTGATTCTTCATAGGATAAATAACATATAAAAACGTCGTCGTTTTCCTGAGGGAGGCGTCAGTGTCTTCTGTACAACTTGGGTTTGCACAAAAAAAGCCTTGATTACCATAAATGGTTAAAAACAAGGCTTTTCGGCATAAAAAATGGTACCCGAGAGAGGAATTGAACCTCCGACCAAAAGTTTAGGAAACTTCTGCTCTATCCACTGAGCTACCCGGGCTCAACGATATATAATGTATCCTGCTAACGGCTTTATGTCAAAGCCTCAGGACAACAATCCCATGTCATCGGCTGCCGTAAAAGGCGGCCAGGGCGCGGATAAGGCTGACATGGTCGTCCACGCCGCCTAGTTCGCGGCAGCTGTGCATGGCCAGCAGTGGCGTTCCGATGTCCACTCCGGGGACGCCGAGAAGGGCGGAGCAGGTGGGGCCGATGGTGGAGCCGCACGGCATATCGGAGCGGTTGATAAAGTCCTGCACGGGAATCTGATGGCATTTGCACAAGTTTCGGAATGCGGCGGCGGTGGCGGCGTTGGAGCTGTAGTTCAGCGAGGCGTTGCTTTTGATGACGATGCCATGGTTGAGCAGAGGAGCATAGCCGCTGTCGTGCTTTTCGGGGTAATTGGGATGCAGTCCATGGGCGGAATCCACGGACACGATGGCGGAATGGGCCAGTGCGCGGAAGACATCCTCTGAAGTGCCTTTCATGCAGGATGTTATCCGTTCCAGCGTGGTGCGAAGGAAGGAGGATTGGGCTCCTTGGGCGGAGCGGCTGCCCACCTCTTCGTTGTCCGCAAGGAACATGACTTGAATGGAATCCGCAGGACTGGCTTGCAGCAGGGCGGTCAAGGCGGCGTGGCAGGAGCTCAAGTTATCCAGCCGCGGAGAGCTGATGAGATCACCATCGATGCCGCAGCGCGTGGCGGGTTGGCTGTCGTAGAGGAACAGATCCATGTCCAAAAGGTCGCCAAGGCCGCATTGGGCGGCGTGACAGATTTGCAGCAGAAGGGCTTCCGAAGTTGCCTGGCCGAAGACGGCCGCCAGATGCTGCTGCGGATTGTATTCGTTGGAGCGGTTGATGTCCCTTCCCAAATGGATGGCAAGGTTGGGGATGACGGCGATGGGCTGCCTCAAATCAATGCGACGAAGGGAGAGCTGGCCGGTTTCAGCATTGCTGCAGGCGACGCGCCCCGCCATGCTTAGCGGTCGGTCAAGCCAGCTTCCGTGAATGAGGCCGCCGTAGATTTCCACGGGGACGCGCAATTGTCCCGCCACCATGGCCGCCCCGTGCATCTTCAGCTTGGGCGCAGGACTGTCCGTGTGGGCTGTTATAATTTTAAATCCTTGATTTGCAATATATTGTGAGTTATCATTGCCAAGGCGGAAGGCAAGCAGTGCAGATTGATTGCGCTGCACATAGTAGCCTTTCTCCGGCTTCAGGTTCCAAGGCTCCCCTTCATCCAGAGGGAGAAAGCCCTTTTCCTCAAGCAAATGACATGCGTTGGCGGTGGCATGGGTGGCGGTCGGGCTTGCATTGAGATAGTCAAATAGTTGCTGGACAATAAGTTGAGATGTTTCGTTCATCATGGTGTGTTGGTTTTGCGAATGGAAAGGGATGGGTTTTATCTTGTCATCCTATATAATATAAGGTATATTTCATGATGTGCCGTTATGAATTATCTCTTCCATCGTTTTTGGGAGGCTCAGCATGAAGCACCACATTTGCCGTCTCATTGCGCTGCTGCTCATCTGGCACGGCGTCCAACGACACGTTCAGGCGGGGGACGATGTTCCGCCGGGGCCTGTCTATGTCAAGATTCCTCCCACGGAGGGCTATCGCTATGGCCGTTCCGTGGCCAACTATCCGGGGGAGGGGGAAGTCGTTCCCATCCTCAAGCCCTACTTCATCAGCAAAGGGCCCATCACCAACGCAGAATATATGGAATTTGTTGGCGCGACGGGACATGCGGCACCGTCGTACTGGCCTGTCGGAGGTGTTCCAGAGGGCAAGGAGAGGCATCCGGTCACGGGAGTCTCCTATCAGGACGCCTTGGATTTCTGCAACTGGCTGGATGAGATGAGCCGCCACTGGCATATCCGCCTGCCGACGGAGCTGGAGTGGGAGCGGGCCGCCTGCGGAGATTCCGCGAGGGAGTATCCGTGGGGCGACCATGCAGGACAGTCTGTTTACGGGACGACCTTGCTGACGCAGTGCAATTTCAACAGTGTGGCCACGCTGTTTTATCTGTCCAAAATTCCGCAGCAGCCGCTTCTGTGCATCAACCCCAATTCCCCTTTCCATAAACAGCGCTTTCCGCTGAAGGAGCTGATTTCCATCCTTCCCGATGGGCGGGCGGCTGGATGGCAGGCGACGGCGGAGCGGCCGGGTTTCCTTGAGACGGATCTGATGGCGGGGCTGCTGGCCAATGGCGGCCACACGGTTCCCGTCAATGCCTACATGCGCAATGTCAGCCCCTTTGGATGCCATGACATGGTCGGCAATGTGTGGGAGTGGACTTGCACGCCGTTTGGCATTGAGGGAAAACGATTTAGAACGATCTTCATGGTGCGCGGCGGCTCTTGGGCTGATGACATTTCCGTCTGCACCTGCACAAACCGGGGGGAAAGCCGGCGGGCAGACAGCCATGACGGCCGCGTGGGCTTTCGTGTGGTGGCGGTCGCGGCGAAGAAGCCGCCCCGACAGCGCCCCATCTCCAGCACGGAAACCGGCTTGACGAAAAACAAGGCGCCCCGTTTCAAGTTCGGAACGGAGCGCGATGCATGGCGGAGTCCGGCAAGGCCCGTGAAGACAATCCGCAGACGGAAATAGAAATTGTCCATGTGTAAAATTAGTGGATCTGCCATGGCATGGGTTTTGCGAGGCCCTGAACGCTAAGCTTCCCAACGCAAGTCGCCATCGCCTCTATTGAGTCAGCGCATAGACCAGGATATTGGTGCCGAGCCGGGTGTAGAAGACATGGGCGAAGTCACTGATTTCACGGCTGTTATAATAGCGGAAGACCCGCCAGACGTTGCCGGGCTCGTTGGCCCATGCGGGCATGGCGTTGTCCTGACAATAGATGATGTCCTTTGCCTGGTCCTCTCGCGTCACCTCGAATTTGGGTCCGCCGTAGGCGGCGTTTTTGAGATAGTCGCCGAGTCCGTCCGTGCTTTCCAAGACGCGGAACTGGATGCTGGTAACCCATTGGCCAAGAGCATTTTTGGCCCATCCCATGGCGATGATGGGCGTCACGAGAACGGCGATGCGGCCATGGAGTCGCAGGGCGGCGGCGGAGTAGGTGCCGTCGGGGAACTTCTCCTTTTCCGTGTAGCTGCGGACGGTGGCGGGAAGAAGAGAGGTGTCCGGAAGTCCCTGATAGAAGCTGCGGAAGAGGGGATCGGTCCGTGGCAGCGGCTGGAAGCGGTGTTCGGGGAAGATGTCCGCGAAGGCCTCCTTGATTTCGGGGGAGGCGTCCCATTCCGCATAGCTGTGGTGCTGAGCGACTTCTGGATGCTCCCGCAGAAAAGACGCCGTGATGCCGGCGTCAATGTAGAGGAATCCGCCGTTTTCCAGATAGGCCTTGAGGGAAGCCCGCTCTTGGGGACTGAAGGTCCAATCCTTTCTGTCAGCGGCATTTGCGTAGACGAAAGGGCATTGGTTCAGCCGTTCGTCGGTAAAGTCGCGAATGACGATGGGCTCAGGGACAATGTTGGCGGTGGTCTGTTCGCGGACATGGGTCAGAAGGGAGGGCAGGGCCCCCGGATAGTTCATTTCCCACAAATTGTCGGAGGGCCGCAGTTGCGCGACGCGAACCTCCGGTCGGCCCGTGCGCGGGTCCGCAGCCGCACCGTCCGTTGTAAGTCTCTGCGCAACAGAGGGTTGTGAATCCGCTGCCAAGGCCACCATCATGGCCATGGCGGCGATGGCGGCGATGATGGACCTGGCGGGAGTCATGATGTCTATCATTCTTCCGTGCATTCAACGCAGTCCAGATAGACGCCGTTGATGGCGGAGGGGGTGCCGTTGCCGAAGCGTCCAGGGCCCATCCAGATGACGTCGATGGGGTCGGGCTTCCAATGTTCAGCGATGGTGACCCACTGATAGCCGCTTTTGGCCTCCTTTACGCTGACGGACATGTTGGCAACATAGATTTGCGTGGCCGGATTGTAGATGCCGCCCCATAAGGCCTCGCCCTCCGCGCTTCGGGGGTCGATGCGGACCCGTGCACGGACGCGGTAGGTCTTGCCGCTTTCCACGAGGCTACGGTCAAGCAAGCAGGGTTTGAACTGGATGCACCATTCGTAGTGGGTGTTGAACATTTTCACGGCCGCGAGGTCAGTAGCCTCCTGATCAATGACGTAGTCACCCCAGAAGCCCGGTCGGTTGATGGGGATGTTGGCGTCTTGGAACAGAACGCGGTTTTTGGCATCCCCCTGCGCGGCGGGCGCGGAGACCTTCGGCAGATCCGTCGCCATGGATGGGGTCAGCACGAATTGACGGGATAGCGTGGCGTTGGCGGCCAGTTCCTGTGCGGCGCCGAAGAAAGCGATGTCGATGTTGCCCGAGCGGTTCCAGATTTGGAGGAACAGGCGCTCCGGAAGTTCGGGAATCTTGAGGGTCATCGCCTTTCCCGTGGCGGCGGAGGCAATGGTAAGTGTTTGCTTTCCAGTGAGTTCTGCGGATTTGATGGAGACGAAGTCGTTGATGGCGCCGGCTTCGGGCGTGAAGACTTTCCACGGCCCGTTGTCCAGTTTCCAGCAATAGGAGGCCGTTTTGCCGAGGTTGCAGGCAAAATAGGCGGAGTATTTCTGCTGTCTGGCCTCCTGGGTCTTGTTGCGAATCTTCAACTCCATTTGTAAGTCATTGCCTATCAATGACATATTCTGTGTCGCCGCAAGTTCCTTCGTCTCATGAACCATGGTCAGGGCCGAGTCCGTCGCTTCGACGACCTTGTAGATGTCCTTCACTTCCTGCGTGGTCGACGGGCCGACGACGAGAAGCGCGCCGCCCTTGTTGCCGTTGAGGTAGTTGAAGCCGTCTTTGTCATTCAGGATGCCGACCTGTCCGCCGAGGGACGGGGCGACAGTGGCCTTCAGACTGCCGGACTTCAGATTGACCACGGGAATGTCCGCGGCCTCCTGCACCCAGTTGGTGTGTTCGGCGTTTCCGCTTTCGCGGATGATGATATTCAGTTTGCCGACGCCTTCGGGGCCGACTTCGTCAAAGCGGGTCAGCAGTTCCCGCACGATGGCCTGCTGGGCGGGGTCAAAATGTATTCCGTCGTCTTCCCAAAAGCGGTTCAGCGGTTTCGGAATCCGTTCATAGCGAGCATAATACACAGGAATGGAGCTTTTGCGGACATTGTAGCGCAGGATGGGGTCGTCCTTGACGAGCTCCTCCGCCTGCTTCCAAAGCTCCGTGGAGCGGAGGAGGAAATCATCCGTGAGCCATTCCACGTGCATGGGGAACCAGATGTTGATGTGCTTTTCAGGGGAGTTGACCAACGATTGCAGCTCGTCGAAGTACTTGCGGACCAAGGGCGCGGCGGCGCCGTAGTAGCCCTTCATGAAATCGTCGACAAGGGCGTCCACATTCTGTTCAGGGTTCCAGAGCAGCTTGGCGAGGAGCCAGCCGCGCAGTTCGGCGAATTCGGCGTGGTAGCCCTGATAGGCGCCTTGCTCCATGAGGCCGATGACATGGTTGTCGCGGAAGAAGCGGATGTTGCCCTGTAGGCAGCCGAAATTCGGGAAGGGGCCCAGATAGTTGTTGAAATTGGTGGTGTAGTCCCAAATGAACAGCTTGTCGGTCATGGAGCTCCAGCCTTTGATGTCCTTCACGAACTTTTGGTTCTGCGGGTCGGTGGAGACGTCGAGGGGGGAGGCGAAGTCACATTCGATGGTGCAGAGGCGGGGGACGACGTTGTGGCGCGGCTGGATGTTGACGGGCGGCGTCCGTGTGTACTGATAGGCGAGGGTCTCGATGAGGGCGTTGGGGAACTCCTTTTCGACCGCTTCGGCCACTTGGTTGACGAACCAGATGAGCAGGCCGGACTGGCCGCCGTATTTTTCGGCCAGCGCATTGCAGTTCTTGCAGGTGCAGAAATTGTAGACGTCGTTTTGGCTGAGGCTGTACATGGTGGCGTCCGGATCCTTTCGGATGCGCTCTATCATCCGTTCGGTCATGATCTTAAGGACATCCGGGTTGCTGAGGCAGCGCTGCACATAGCCGTCTGACCGTCGGCCGCCGATTTCGCTGAAGTACTCCGGATGGGTCTTGAAGAACTCGTCCACGGGAATCAGCTGGTCAAAGGTGTGGACAAAGAGGCCGGAGCCGAAACGGACTTTGCCGCCGTGCTGTTTGTCCAGTCTCATGGCGTTGCCGTTGCTCTTGTTGTGGTAGGCCATTTCCGTGTTGAACTGATCATACCAGAAGGATTCGCGCATGAGGAAGGCGGGAATCTGGGTCTCATTCAGTGTGACAGGAACCGTAAATTTCTGAAGCTCAGGCATTACCGTATGCCAGGAGGCGTACCAGCGGCAGCCGCCGAAGCGTTCCAGAACCTCGCAGACGCCATAAAGGGCGCCGCGCTTGCCGCCGTGGATGACCAGGTGGGGGCCGACGACTTTCAGGCTGAAGGAGTCGTTTGGCTTGTCATATTCGGGGAACTGGCAGCCGGGCAGTTCCGCCAGATAGCGCGGTTCGCCGACCAAAATCGCCTTGGAGGGCAGGGCGGCGGTGTCGTCCTGTATGGGCAGGGTGACGCCGGTCTGCTTTGCGATGGCGTTTTGTAATTCATTGCAGGCCAATAGGATAGACTCACCTGCATCGGCGGCGTGCACAATGGTGTAGGTGGCGGCGCCGCCGCGTTTGGCGAGAGTCAGCTCCGTTTTGGGCGCCGTGACGGTGGCGCAGCCCGCGGTGATCAGCAGCAAGGACAGGAATACATGCCTCATAGATTCTCCTTATATATAGAATATGGTATAGAAAATGACGGACAACGATTGCCTTGTCCCTAATATATCATGACCTTTGGATTCAGGCAAGGCTGATGAATGAAAGCGGGTGCGTCCCCCTGAACGGAAAAAATGACAAATTTGGAAAAATGATGAAAAATTATTCCCAAACGACTTGCAAAAGAAAAAATGAGGGGTATTTTATATTGGTTTAAATTTCGGTTAATAGGTTCAGTCCAAAAGATGAGCCTGTGGTTCCGGTTGAATAACAAAGTGCGTAGGATTCTCTTCCTGTGAAAGTTAGGACTGCCATCTTCGCGTTCATGATGACGCTGATTGCCAGCTGCGGCCTTCGGGCGGCAGAGGCGGTTGCGCGTCCGGACGTGGCGGAGTATTCCTATGACCTCTGCACCGTCATGGAGAATGTCGCGGCGGAGGAGAATGAATTTGCGCGGCCTGATGCGGGTTGCCGCAAAGTCGGCCAGCCCACGCCGGGGATTCTGCTCTCCGTGCTAATGGCCGGCGGCATGGCCCGGCTGTTGCTTCGTCAGCGTCGACGCGCCTTGAAGCGGCTGAATACTTTCATCAAACATGTCGGTTTTTCTAGGCTTCGCAGTGAAACCCGAAGCATCGTCCATTTCTTTGTCCCCCTTGAACCTAAATGTTGCCTGACTTGGCAACGCGTTGAACTCAGATTATGAGACATGCGGTGTCCTTTCTGGCGGACGCCGCGTGAAAGACGAAGCCAGAACACAGAGACGTCTGACCCCGTGAAACCGAATAAACAGAAGGTACTTTGTAGCGGGTCAGATAACGTGTAGAACATTGAGTTCGAACGCATTGGTTATAAGAGTTCAACATATAATTTGGGGAGTATAAAATGAAAAAGTATATTTTGGCGTTGGTTTCTTTTGTTGCAATGGCGGCACTTGCCGATAATCAGTATTCGTTCAACGATGGTTGGTTCATTATAAAAGAAGCAGGGGACATACACATTTCTTTCGTCAATAATAACTCAAATCCTGGTCATGTCGCTGCTTTCGGATATTACGTTCAGAAAGAGGGAAGCGAAGAACGCAGCCTTCAAACTCTAACAGAGAATTGGAAAGGTGGAGAGAAGGTGTTCGACTTCTCGGTCAACAAAGATGATAAAATCGGATTCTGGTTCGAGACTTCAAAACCAGAAATGACTTGGGTGACTTCTGATAATGAATCTGGCTGGTTCAGCTTCGACGAAGCTAACAATATCGCCACTGCGAAAATCTATTTTGATGAAGGAAATCACCAAGCGAACTCGAACAAAATGTTGCAATTCAAGTTGTCTGAGAAGGCGGCATCCACTGGTGGTCAGCCTCTTCCGGGCCTGCTGATGACGCTGACGCTTGGCGGCATGGCGGTCGCTGGCGTGACACAGCGGAAGCGGAAGGCGTCTAAAGCGACCAAAGCATGACGCGATAGAGAAAACGGAAACGGTTCTGCCTCGCCATGAGGCATCTGGTTGATTCGGTTCAACGCCGTTTCCGTTTTTTGTGTATTTTGCGCTTGACGTTGAGCAATCAAGATCAGGCGATGTCCCGTTCCCACGGGATGGATGGAGAAGGCCTCAGGTTTGGCATGACAAAGCCTGGGGTCTTTTTATAATATTGTAACTTTTTGCATTGAAATGACTTAGAACAGAAATAAGATGGAAAAGCGAAAGCAGCAGATTCTGATTTTGGTTGTGCTGGGCCTTGTGCTGTTGGGCGTAGCGGTGCCTGTCGCCTATTTCATTGTGAGATCGCGGGAGAAGGTGGCGACGATGCAGAGCGCCCTTGAGGCCTACAACAAAAAGGACTACGACACGGCCATTGAGCGCTTCAGCCGCGTCCTTGCCAGAGACGAGGACAATGAGATGGCCGTCACCAAGCTTGCGGAGATTTACGGTGAAAAGGGGAATTGGCCCCAAAGCGCCTACTACTGGCAGCAGGCCTGCCGTCTGAATAACCTGAACGCCGACTATGAGAAGAATTTTGTCCAGATGGCCTTGCGGGGGCGGCTCTTCGACCGCGTTGCCACCTTCTACATGGATTCCCGTCACAAGAAGTTGAGTTTGGATGAACAGCTGGTGCTTGACTTTTGCCTGCTGATGTCCAACGACCCGAAAAATGGCATCGACCTCTGGAAGAAGATCTTGAAGGAGAATCCAAAGGCCGTTGAAATGCCCTACGGACGCCTCATCAAGGTGACGCATTTTGCGGCGGAACAGACCTTCGAGTGGGTGTTCGCAGAACTGGATGCCCTTATCGCGTCGGGAGACGTGAACATTGCACAGGAGGCGTTGATCACCCTCGCAAACGTGAACCGGATGGTCCAGCGGCAAGACGAGGAGGAGGTGGCCCTCAAGAAGCTGGCGGAGCTCAACTTCTATGTGGGCATGCCCATGCTGGGCCTGTTCTACAGCAACCACTTCAAATATGTAGAGGCCATCGATGTCTTTGAAAAGTACAACGAAAAATACGCCAGCAGCCACATCGCCTTGATTTGGGGCGAACTGCTGCTTTTCACCAGCCAACAGGAGAAACTGGAGAAGCTGGCGGCGGACTGGAAGAAAAAGGGAGGCAAGGCAAATCTTCGGGCGGCCTACTATTTGGCGTCGCTCCAGGCCCTCGCGCGGCAAGATCTGGATGCATTGGCGACGGCCTATCAACCCATCCGCGGGGAAGTGAACACTCCGCTGGCCGCCTTCCTCTCCTGTTTGGTTGATGTTCAGCTCAATGACACGCACCGACTGGAGGACGACCTTCTCCGTTTTCAGAAAGTCCCTCCCTTCATGGACTTACGGCAACGGGTCCACGCCCTTGGAGTCCTCTATCTACAGGACCGTATCAACGCCGGCGTCTCCCCGAAGGAGCTACTGCGGGTGACGGACATCTTGCTCAACGCAAAATTTTCGGACGACCCCGACGCGACTCCCATGTTGGTCAATCTTGTCGGTCGGCTTCAGAGCCATTCGCTGACGGAAGAGAAGCTGGACGCGGGCCTGCTGAAGCTTCCCGACGACCCCACCTGCATGGAAGTGGCGATCAAATTCCATTACTTCAGAGGCAACATGGCGGAGGCGAAGAAATACCTCGACCAGCTGGAGAAAATCAACGACGGCAAACTTTCCGTGGGGCTTCAGCAGCTTGCCATCAACATCGTCTCCGCCCAAGGCGACGTGGATGGGGCCGCGAAGCGTTTCTTTGCGTTGCTGCAGGAGGACAAGTCGCTTGACACCTTCATCACCTGCTTCCTCTTCTGCTTTGACACGAAACGCAAGGACGATGTCCAGAAGCTGGCGGAAAAGGCGGCGAGCGACGAGGCCCTGGCCGATGCAAGGCCTTTCTGTCAAGCCGGTCTGCAGCTGCTGGACGGCGCCACCGACAAGGGTCTTGACCAGCTGGAGAGCTCCGACACCTCCGTCAACAGTCTGCTCTATTTCGCGGGAAGGGAACTGGCGGCCAATGGACGGCCTGCCCCCGCCATCGCGAAGCTTTCCAAAATCACGCCGGAGTATTCGCGGTATATGCAGACGTTGAGCCTGCTGGCCATGCTGCATCTAGACACGAAGGACATAGAAAAGGCGAAAGCCTTTGCAACGCAAGCACTTGCGATTGCTCCGAACACGGCGTCCCCGATGCGGGTGCTGGCCATCTGCGCCCGTTTGGAAGACAATTGGCAGACGGCTCTCGATTGGGCCAAGCCCACGATTTGGGAAAGCAATGGCGACGGGACGCTGCGCGACATCTGGATTTGGGCCATGGAGAAGAACATCGCCTCCGAATTTGACGCCCAGCGGTATCCCGCCGCCAAGACCCTCTGCGAACGGTTGGTGAAGGTCGACAAAACCAACGCAGTCGGGGCGGAGTATCTGGCTAAATTGAAGGATCTGGCGGAGCAGAAAAAGGCGGAGGCGAAATGAACACCGCCATGACCGTCAAGGCGAGGCTGCGATTCAGCGTCGCCACCTATCTTGCCCTCCTGGCGGCTGTCGCCTTCACCCTGTGCACGACATGGGGTGACTTCGTGTCCCGCGATTGGGAGGCACCTGTGACCCTGTTCGTTCTGGGGCTGCTGCTCTCCTACGACGTGTGCCACAAGATCTATGTCCGGCCGACCGGCCCCCGCGGCGTCCAGGACTCCGTTGCCGCCTACAGCGTGCTCATCCTGTACTTTCTGCTGGCGCTGGTGCCGCTGGACATTGACGACTACTGGCGGCAGTGCTGCTGCTTTTGGCTGCTTCTGATCGCGCCGCTGCGGTTCTCCTCCGGCCACCGCGTGACGGTTCTGGCGATGATTCCCCTGTTCGTGTTCTGCATCTTCCTTCCGAGGCACAGCGAGATCATGCTGGCCATAAGCCATCCGTTCCGCATCATCGCCACGGGCATTTCGGGGACCTTCCTGCGGCTGTTCGGTTTCAATGTGTCCAGCACCCTCACCGTGCTTCGGCTGGACAATGTGGATTTGGCGGTGACGGATGCCTGCAGTGGCATCCAGCAGTTCGAGGCGCTGCTGCTGGGCTACATTCTTGCCAAACGCCAGCAGAAGCGGCTCACGTGGCGCATCATCCACTATGTCTTCTGCATCCCCGCCGTCATCTTCGCCAACGCCATCCGGCTGGTTCTGGTTGTGATGCTGTATCATTGGCCGGTGGGCGACGCGGTGCTGTACTCTGGCTGGCACGAAGGGCTGGGTTATTTCCAAGTCCTTGTGGCCGTGTTGATTATGTGGGTCGTTGGCCGACTGCTTGACTACGGCAGCGCACCATTGAGGGGGAAATGACATGAAGAACCGAAAGCTTCTCCTCAACATCGGCGCGGTTTTGGGCGGCATCCCGCTCGTCCTGTGCATCCCGTATATTCTTCGCGCCTGGCAATCCTCTCCGATGGACCATCGGGACTTCGTGTTCGCCATTGCCTTTGGCATGGCGGCGCTGGCGGCCCTGCTCTTCACAGGACATTCGGAGCCCGTCTTCCAGAAGCGGATTCTCCTTGCGGCGCTCTCGCTTCTGTGCGGCTTTCTTTTCTGCAACAACATCATCAGCCTGAATGCAGGCGCGATCGTCTGCGCCATCATGTTCTGGTGGGTGGAGATCTGGCTGCTGCGCGGCATCCGGCTGGCCTTCAATCTGCTGCCCGCGTTTTTGATTCTGCTTTTGCTGGTGGTCAGCAGCACCTACTGGATCTGCGTGATGACCAATGTGTCGCCCATCAACGCCTTCCGGCTGAAGCTGCTGGCGATGACGTTCCTTCTGGTCTCCGAGACGCTGATTCTGTGGTATAACTGGCTGCCCAAAATCGGCGTGGTCCTCTTCAGCATGGCCATGGCCGTCGCCGTTGTCGTGATGCTGATGCTCAGCAACTTAACCAAAACCTACGCGCCGTGCAAGGTGTCCTTTCAGCCCATGGCGGGCGGATACATGGGCATCGAGATGGATCCAAACGAGGGATTCAAGCGCTTCTTCAGCCGCAGTGAGGCCCATCAATACAAATATTCGGGAGACACGGCTGACTTTTCCCTGCTGGCCGTCGACTGTGGCGACAATATCCATGAAATCCATCCCGCCTCCCATTGCCTCCGTACGTCTGGCTGGACCATCGACTCGGAGGAGACGCAAGTCGTCACAATTGACGAAAAAGAGCTCAATGTCACAGAAGTCATGGCGACCAGGCATCAATCTCAAATCCTCCTTTGGGTGTGGTACAGCAATGATACCCTCTCCACGGGAAATTTCATCTGCTTCCGCCGTCTTTGGCGGGATGAACGGCAATGGTCGACGTATCAGCTTGGCGTCATTGGCGGACAGAATCTGGAAGAGAGCCGCCGCCAGCTGACTGACCTCCTGTCCTTGATAAAGGTAAAACCGAATATCAACATGGGTAATTAGCCATTTGTCGTAACGATTCTGAACCTATCCGCAAAACTGTGTTCGGGGCTGAATTACAGCCATGGCAACGGCTTTATTGGATCATCAAGGTTCTGAATTGATACATCTAGAAAAGCCAGAGCTCTAGAAAACCTAGATAAGTTCCTAATTACTAATTACTTAGAAAACGGTGCAGAATGACCTTCCAGCGGAGGACGGTGGTTGCCTGCTGTCTGCACCACGTTTCGCATTCCTGTGGAGTGGCCATGGCGGCGATGCGGGGGATTTCGTCGTCGCCGCAACGGAACAGGACGGCCTCCGCGCGGTCGCCGAAGCAGGGGCGAAGTTTCAGCAGAGCCCGTCGGCTGCAGGAAGCCTGGTTGAGGTGGCGCAGAACCAGCCATGCGACGACGGCTCCAATGCCGCTCCAGAATGGCCAGATGGGCAGCTGCGGCAGCCAGAAGGTCCGGAGGATTTGGGCGGCCAGCATCAAGAAGACCGACCCCAAAAAGAGGAAGGAGTCTCGCTCGTGGTGGAAGATGCCGCCGATGAAGCGGCGCAGGGGACTGGAGGCCGTCCGATAGGCGAAGTCCTCCTCGAAGCGGTTGGAGTTCAAGGCGATACGGGCCACATGGCACAGCTCGTGGGCCAGCAGCTCCTTGCGGTTGTAGATGAGCCAGCGCTCCTGCCGTTTGAAGCTGCGGCGGATGATGAAGAGGGCGAAGAAGTCGGGGAGGTAATAGTAGGCGCAGCCGCCGAAAAGGAAACTGAAGGAGGGGTCCAAAAAGAAACCGGGGACCCAGTCGATGGAGAAGGCGTACAGCCGCTGGCAGAGGCCGTCCACCTGCCTGTAGAAGGAGGGAGGAATGCGGTCCTGAGCCTGAAAGGCCATGCCCTCCTTTTCGTAGCGGCCGGTGTCGGCGAGGGCCTTCTCCAGGTCGGCGGCGTTCTTCAGCAGGCATTTCAGGCGGGCGGCGTATTCCTCCGCCGTCTCATGGAGACCGCAGAGGAAGCCGCGCGCGTCCAGGTCGGCCAAGGTCTTCAAGTCCCCTTGGGCGGCTTTTTCCAGCTGGATTGAGAGATGAGATTCGGCCATGGGCGGTTTTTGGGTCAGTTGAGGAAGACGTCGATGGCCAGCGGGACCAGTCGGTTCATCCGCTGCTGTTGGCTGAGGACGGTCATGTTCAGCTTCTGACCGCTGCGGGACTGCTCCAGCAGACGGGACAGCTCGGCGATTTCGGTGATGTTCCGATCATTGACCCGCATGATGATGTCCCCCCGCTTCAGCACTTCCCGCCAAACCGCCTGTTGGCGGTTAAATTCCTCTTGAGGAAGGACTTCGCTAATGGCCAACCCCGTGACTTCGTTGGGCAGGCCCAAGGCCTCCCGCAGGTTGTTGGTCAGCTTTTGGACGTTCAGGCCCAGCCGGGTCTTCACCAGCTGTTCGGGGGGCATGGGCTCCAACGTGATGCGGACTGTGCGGCCATCCTGCAGGGTGAACGTCATGGTGTCGCCGTTTCGGCGATGCCAGATTTCGCGGCCGAATTCAATGAGACGGCCCACGCGGACGCCGTTGACTTGGGTGATGACGTCTCCCGCCTTCAGGCCTGCCTTGGCCGCTGGTCCGTCGGCAAGCAGTTCGGGCACCACCACGCCGTCATGGCCGCTGCTGAAGGGCTCGTTGGTGGAGATGCCCATGGCGATGTTGCCAAAATGCTCTGGCCGAAGCCAATGGCTCAAAAACTGCTCAATCCGCTTGACGGGAAGGGCGAAGCCGATGCCCTCCGCCCCTTTGCGGACCGCCAGATTGACGCCGATGAGATTGCCGTCCAGGTTGATCAGCGGGCCGCCACTGTTGCCGGGGTTGATGGCGGCGTCAATCTGAAGGATGTCATCGTAGACCAGGTCCTGATCCACCATGCTGCGGTTGATGGCGCTGAGAACCCCTTGGGTCACGCTGTGCTCCAACCCGAAGGGGTTGCCCACGCTGATGACAGTCTCGCCCAAAAGCACATCGTCCGGCAGGGCGAAATCCGCCGCGTCTAGGCCCGTATCTATCGGCGCATCCGTGATTTGGAGAAGACAGAGGTCATTGGGCTGATCGAAGCCGATGACCTCTGCTGTCGTGGCGACGCCGTTCCACAGGCGGACTTCGATGGTCTGAGCCCGGCTGACCACATGATAGTTGGTGACGATGAGGCCTTGGGAGTCCACCAAAATGCCGCTGCCCAGCGGAAAATACTCTTTCTTCAGCGTGGGTCGCTCGAACTGATAGCGGCCAAAGAACTCGTTGAAAAGGGTTTCGAAACCGTCATTGGTGCGGACAACCCGCTCCGTCCCGATGTTGACGACGCAGGTTTTCGCTTTTTTGACGGCGAGGACGGTGGGAGTCAGGCGGGCGGTGGAAGGTTCCGGTGCCTGAGCCAGACAGACGCCAGTCATGACGGCGAGAAGAAAGTGGAATGCATGTTTCAGCATGGCTGAGCTTCCTTTTCAGGGTTTGACTATGATTTTTGTAACATCTTGTTGTGAAATATGTTATGAATTTTCACCATTGGCCGCGCCATCCGTGGAGGGGGTGTTGGCCGCCTCTTGTGGATGGCGGACCATGGCCTTGAAATCCGGCGAGACGATGAAAATGGCTGCTCCAATCAGCGCCCAAAGCAGCATGAGAAGCGTGTAGAGAACGGGAATGCCACCGACGGCGCTCTCCGGCGAGGCATGGAAGGCGGCCAGCATGGCGGCGGAGACGGTGTCCCGCACGCCGGTGCCGCCGGGCGTCACGGGAATGGCGGTGGCGATATTGCCGATTTGGGTTGTCAGCATATATTGGACAGGATTCATGTTCTGTTCTCCGCAGGCCTTTCCCAAGAAGTAGGTGCAGACGCCTAAACTGCTGTGGATGAGCATGGAGAGGAAAAGAGCCTGCAGAAGAACCGCGGGATGACGGCCGAAGGCGTCCGCCCCGGAGATGAGATGGCCGAAGGCGGTCTTCAGTTTGCGGGGCGTCATGCGTTTAATGCAGCGGGGGCATTTGCGGGCCATGGCGTCTGGAAAGTGCCGTTGGTTGAAGAGGAGGCAGCCGGCCAGAAGGAGGCTGAAGGCGCCAAAGACAATGACGGCGATGGCCAGCAGCAGAACGGGCGTGGAACAGACGAGAGAGTAGTATCCGATGCAGAGCAGCGGGGTGAAGAGCAAGGCGACGGTAAACTGCCCTGTCAATCCGATAAGTCGGTCAAGGACAATGCTTAACGTTGCCTCTAACCGTCGTCCGGGAGCGTTTTTCAGCACAAAGCCCACTTTCAGGATGTCGCCGCTGACGGTGCCGGGTATGAAGGCGTTGAAGAACTGTCCCGTCAGGGTGAGCTTCAGGGAGAGCCAATAGGGGATGACGCAGCCTTGGGTGGCCAGAAGCCGCTGCCAACGGAGGCTGGCCAGCGCGTGGGGGACGCCCTGAAAGAGGAAAGCGGCCAGAAGAAAGCCCAATCGGTCCATGCGAAGGACGACGGACAGGTCCCCATGGGTGCTGCGCAGGGTATAGACCACCAGGGCGCAGGCAATGGCCGTCCCGGCCAGACGCAGCAGCCAAATGCCGCATTGCTTCAGGCGGGAAGGCGCCGTCTTTTCATGGGATTCTTCCATGGTCACGGTTTTTATCCTATTGGGTATCAACGAGTTACCAATTATCGTCTGTGAAATCCATGTCATCGTTGGCGGCGGTCTTTTCGTTGCGGAAGACGCGGCGGCGGGCCAAGATGCGGTAGAGGAGCGCCTCGTCTTCGGGAGGCAGTTCGTCCAGCAGGCGGCGGAAGGTGAGAATCAGCTCGTCGGTGTGCTCCTGCAGCTCGGCGCAGATGGGGACGATAACCGCTTGGGGCTCAGTTTCTTGCAACCGCTTCAGATGCTCCTGGGCGCCTTCCAGGTCCATTTTGTTGGCGGCGATGACGAAAGGCCGTTTGGAGAGGCCGTCCTCGTATTTGTCCAGCTCGGAGCGCAGGGAGGCCAAGTCGTCCAAAGGGTCCCGTCCGTCCACGCCGCCCATGTCCAAGGTGTAGCAGAAGAGGCGGCAGCGTTCGATGTGGCGGAGGAACGCATGGCCGAGGCCCACGTTTTCGGAGGCGCCTTCGATGAGGCCAGGGATGTCTGCCACGGTGAAGCGGCGGTAGTCGTCGGTTTCCACGATGCCGATGTTGGGGTGGAGGGTCGTGAAGGGATAGGGGGCGGTTTTGGGATGGGCCCCCGAAATGGCGGTCAGGATGGTGGATTTGCCGGCGTTGGGGTAGCCGATGAGCCCGATGTCCGCAATGATTTTCAGCTCCAGCTCCAAGGTGGCCTTCTCTCCGGGGGTGCCCGGCTGGGCGATGCGGGGGGCACGGTTCGTGGAGGTGGCAAAATGGCAATTGCCTTTGCCGCCTTTGCCGCCTTTGGCGACGATGAACTCCTGGCCGTCTTCCTTCAGGTCCGCCAGCAGCTCGCTCTCCCCTTCGCGGAACACAAGAGTCCCCATGGGCACCTTGATGACACAATTCTTGCCACGGGCGCCCTGAAGCTTCTGCCCCTTGCCGTGGACTCCGCGCTCCGCTGCCCAATGCTGCTGGAACTTCAAATCCACGAGACTCTGCTCACCGGCGGAGGCTTTCAGAATGACATGGCCGCCGTCGCCGCCGTCGCCGCCGTCCGGTCCGCCCATGGGAATGAACTTCTCCCGACGGAAACTGACGCAGCCCCTGCCGCCGTCCCCCGCCTCCACATAGATTTTTACTTTGTCGACAAACATGGACGTAAATAATTGGGAATGAGGAATGAGGAATTGGGAATGAGAAATTAGGAATTGGGAGATACAATCATGGAAGTTAGGGGACTATTGTCCGTTGAACTGGCGGCGAAGCCGTTCCTTCTCGGCCTCTCGCTTCTCCTCGAGAGAAGCCAGCTCCACCACCATGTCGTCCTGAATCTGCTTCAGCTTCTCCAAGTCGCCCTCCGCCTTCTCCTTGCGGTCGGCGGCGGCGAACTTCGCCTGCGCGATTTTCGCCTCAAAGACCTTGTCGACTTCCGCCAGCTGCTGCTTCTGCTCGTCGGTATAGTGCTTGACGGTGCCGCCCAGCCGCTCCATGGCCAACTCAAATGCACTTTTCATTGGTAATGACTCCTATACCTTATATATAATATATGAATGTGGGACGTGAGATGAGACACGGGACGCGGCCACGCTTACCCCGGGCTGTGCTCCGCCGCCCCTTCGGGGCTGATGCGTGAACTGCAATGTCATTTCGAAAAATCATACTCTACCCTAATATGGTATAATTATTCATGACAAATTTCTAATTTCTAATTTCTAATTCCTAATTATTCAGCGGCAGGCGTTTCCGCCCTTCATAGCGCCAACGCTGCGTTCCGTAGCCGGCTTGGGCGAGGAAGGCCTGGGCACGGTCGAAGGCGCGGTTCACGTTGGCGGTTTCATGGGCGTCCGCGGAGATGATGACGGGAATATCCAGCTGGCGGGCGCGTTTGAGCAGGTCCAGGCTGGGGTATGGCTCATTGCAGGGCTTGAACCAGCCGGCGGTGTTCAGCTCGATGGCCATGTCGGCGGCCTTGATGGCCTGCAGCGTGGCCTCCTGAATGTCATAAAGGTCACAGCTGCAAGGGAAAGCGAATTTCTTTGGCAGGTCGAGGTGTCCCACGATGTCAAAGACGCCAGTCTGGGCCATTTCCATCATCTTCCGCCAATATTCGACATAAATGGCGTTGATTTGTTCCTGAGTGAGGGGCTCCCAGTCCTCCGCCATGTGGTCGATGGAGAAGTCGAAGGCGTAGTGGCAGGAGCCGATGCGGTAGTCCAGCGGGAGGGTGTCCAAGATGGCGGCGACGTCCTTCCAGTTTTCGCGGAAGTAGTCCACCTCCAGGCCGACTCGCGGCGTAAAATCATCACAAGAAATTGATTTGCAGTAACTTATGACTTCATCAACGTATTGGTGCACCTTCTGGATGGGCATGCTCCACTCTTTGTCGTTCAGGTTGGGGAGGCCAGGAACCACGTAATGGTCGCTGAGGCCGAATTCCCGCAGGCCGGCGGCTTTGGCGGCGTCATACATGGCTTTGACGGAGTCGAGTCCGTCGCTCCAGTTGCTGTGATTGTGATATGAGACATCCATGGGCAAATTGGGTTCAACGAGGTTGAGATGAAGGCTTCCGGTTCCGGCCGGAAATGTCAATACCATAACTTAATGAAGGTTTTGGGGAACGTCAAGTGCCTCTTGAATGCGCAGGAGGGTGTTTCCGACGGTTCGGCAGTCGATGAGGGACAGGAAGAAGGGGTTTTGGCGGCCGTAGAATCCGGCAGCTAATCGCAAGAGGAAGCTGTTGGAGGCGCGTGGGTTGGAGAAGCGGGCCAAGTCAGCGACAAATTCAAGGAACTCCCGTTCGGCACGGCGGTCGTCAACGGGCTCCCCCATGGCCAGCCGACGGGTTTGGAGAAGGAGGTTCGGGCGGGTCAGCAGGCCGCGGGCGGGGCAGACGCCGTCCACGCCCGTCTCCTCCACCATGCGGCGGATGTCTTTCAAAGTGAAGAGGTCTCCGCTGCCGAAAAGGGGGATTCCGTCCAGTCGGCGGCGGACCTCCCGAAGCCGCGATAAAGCCTGTTCCATGGGCACGGGATGATAGAGCTCCTGAACCGTGCGAAAATGGCAGAAGACCATATCGGGTCGCCCTTCGAGAACCGCGTCGCAGAGTTGGGGGATTTCGTCAGGGGACTGGAAGCCGCAGCGAAACTTGATGCTTAATGGCATGCGGAGCAAGGACTTACGCATTGTCTTCAGGGCGTTGGCAACCCATGAGGGCTGCTGGAGCCGCGCCCCGCCGGCGCCGTTGCGCACCACGATGGGGCTGGGGCATGCGCAGTTCAAATCAATGCACTGAAGAGGAAAGGCGGCCAGCTTTTCAGCGGCGGCGGCCAGTTTCCCTTCGTCCACTCCCATAAGTTGGGCAATGACGGGAAGCTTTGTCTCCAGAAAGGGGGCCAGCCACGCCTGCAGCCGTGCGCGGCGGGGGATGCCCGTGGAGATTCGGAGGAAGGGGGTGTGCCACAGGGGGGCGTAGCCATGGAGGGTCATGGCCTTGATGAAGGAGCCGGCGGTGATGCCGTCCATGGGACCCGGGAACATCCTGCAGGGCAGTTGCTTGCCGAAGGGGAGCGGAAGGGGTTGAAGCAAGGGCGCAAGAACGGAGGGCGACGGAAGGTGGTCGGAGGCGCTCATGGCTGTTCTTTGCGCTGTTTCCAGCTCATGTGCCGAGGCGGCGCAGGGCGCTTGCGGCTGGGCTTCTCCAAAATCGCCTCCTCCGCATTGCGGCAGAAGGGCAGAATCTCCTTGCGGAAATCCTCCGTGTTGGCCACATTCATGTGGTCGTTTTGCACATAGGCCAGATTGCCGTCCTTCAGCATCAGGCAGAAATAGACCAACACGTCGCCGGGGAACTTGCGGCAGGCCATTTTCAGCCCCTGCAGCTTCTCTTCATCCATATCTTCCTCATGGAGACGGACATGGATCTCCTGCGTGTAGATTTCACGAGCCTTCTCCGCAGGGATGATTCGCGTGGCGGAAATCTTCTTGGGGCCCTCGTCCCGTTGGATGATCTCGCCTTCGATGAACACGATGGTCTCTGGCTGGAAGATGTCCGGATAGTCCTTGAGGGTTTCCGTGTAGACTTTGGAGAAGACGAGGCATTCGGTGGTGCAGTCGCGGTTCTCCAGATTCAGAATGCACCATGGCTTGTTGTCCTTTTGGGTCGTCTTCAGGGAGACGGAGGCGATGTAGGCCCCCACGCGCACGGTGTCGTCCACCTGCTTTTGGCCAATGTCCGTCAAATCGTCCAGCTGATAGGTGTCGATGAGCTGTTGGCAGCGGCAGATGGGATGTCCGCTGACGAAGAAGCCGAGCAGATCCTTTTCGTAGGCGAGCATTTCATGGAGGGGCCATTCGTCGATGTCGGGAATGGGCAGTTGGGTGGCCAGTTTTTCCTCTGGGGCGAGGAAATCGAACAGGGAGCCCTGGCCGACTTTGCGGTCCTTTTGGGTCTGGACGGCGGCGGCGATGGCATCATCCGCCACTGCAAGGACTTGCGAGCGGTGGTAGCCGAAGCAGTCGAAGGCGCCGGATTTGGCCAGATTCTCCATAAGGCGTTTGGAAAGGCCCTCGACCCGTTCGCAGAAGTCGGGAAGGTCCTTGAAGGGGCCGCCCTTTTTCCGCGCCTCAAGGATGCCGGAGACGGCGGAGGCGCCGAGGCCTTTGATGGCGGCGAGGCCGAAGCGGATGTTGGGACCGTCCACGGAGAAGGACATGTCGCAGACATTGACGTCTGGCGGCAGGATGCTGATGCCCATGGAACGGCATTCCTTCAGATAGAAGGACATCTTCTCCGTGTTGCCCAATTCGCTGGTGAGCACCGCCGCCATGAACTCCGCGGGGTAGTTGGCCTTCAGCCAGCCGGTGCGGTAGGAGAGGACGCCGTAGGCGGCGCTATGGGACTTGTTGAAGCCATAGCCGGCGAATTTCACAATTTTGTCCCAGATGTTCTGAGCCACCTCCTTGCTGATGCCGTTTTTGACGCAGCCCTCCTCGAATTTGCCGAACTGCTGCAGCATCACGTCTTTCTTCTTCTTGCCCATGGCACGGCGGAGAATGTCCGCGTTGCCAAGGGAGAAGCCCGCCACGGCCTGGACGACCTGCATGACCTGCTCCTGATAGAGCATGATGCCGTAGGTCTCCTGCAGGATGGGCTCCATGGCGGGGACATCGTACTCCACGGGAATCTTGCCCGTCTTGCGGTCAAGAAACTCGTCCAGGAACTGGAGCGGGCCGGGTCGGAAGAGGGCGATGAGGGCGATGATGTCCTCCAGTCGGCTGATTCCGAAGCGGCGGCAAAGATTCTGCATGCCGGGGGATTCCAGCTGGAAGACGGCGATGGTGTTGCCCGAGTTGAGCAGGTCGTAGGTCTTCTGGTCGTTGTCGGGAATGTCGTTGCTGAGGATTTTCCGGCCGGTGTTCTTCTCAATGAGGTCCAGGGCATCTTGGATTAACGTAAGTGTCTTGAGCCCAAGGAAATCCATCTTTAGGAGGCCCAATTGCTCGCAGGGGACGGCGGGGTATTGGGTGGTGGGTTCGTCGCTGGCGCCCTTTGAGATGGGACAGACGTCCGCCACGGGCATGTCGCAAATGATGACGCCGGCGGCGTGGATGCTCATGTTGCGGTTAAGTCCTTCCAGAACAACGGAATACTTCCAGATTTCCTGCGCCCAGGGCTCGTTCTCCAAGAGGGCCTTGAGCTCATCCCCTGGCGGGATGTTGTGCTCCGGATCCCCCTCCAACGCCTTCTTCAACGTCATTTTGGGGTCGGCTGGAATCAGCTTGACCATTCGGTTGCCCTCCTCGAAGGAACGGCCGAGAGCCCGTGCCACGTCTTTGACGACCTGCTTGGCCTTCAGCGTGCCGAACGTGCCGATCTGCACCACGTTGGGGGCGCCGTATTTGTCACGGACGTATTCGATGACCTCGTGTCGGCGGCGTTCGCAGAGGTCGATGTCAAAGTCAGGGGGACTGACGCGGTCGGGGTTGAGGAAGCGCTCGAAGAGCAGATTGTAGCGGAGGGGGTCGATGTGGGTGATGCCCAGCACATAGGCCACCAATGAGCCTGCGCCACTGCCACGGCCCGGGCCAAGGGGGACGCCGATTTTCGCGGCGTAATGCAGAAAGTCCCACACCACAAGGAAATAGCTGGTGAAGCCCGTTATCTTGATGATGCCAAGCTCGTACTCCATCCGCTTGATTTTCGCCTTTGCGGCGTCATCCAGATTCGGACTGTGGACGTCAATCTGATAGCGCCACTTCATGCCCTCTTCGCAGATGCTCTTCAGATAGTCCTCCCGCGTCCCCTTGAAGTCTTCCGGAACGGTGTATTCGGGGTAGTGGTTGGCCTTGTCCTCGCTGACGGTGGGCAGATGGACATCGCATCGCTCCGCGATCTCCACGGTGTTGGACATGGCTTCGGGGAGGTCGGGGAAGAGCAGGGCCATTTCCTCTGGACTCTTGAAGTAGAACTGGTCGTTGGGGAAGCGGAAGCGCTTGGGGTCGTTCATGTTGGTCTGGGTGCCGATGCAGAGGAAGACCTCGTGGGCCTCCGCATGTTCCCGCTTCAGATAGTGGGAGTCGTTGGTCACCACCATCTTAAGGTCATTGCGACGGGCCATGTCCATAAGTTTGGGGTTGACGATGGCGTCCTCCGGAAGCTGATGGTTCTGCAGCTCGATGAAGAAGTGGTCCCTGCCGAAGATGTCCAGATACTCCCCAAGGGCCTTTTGGGCGCCGTTGTCATTGCCGATTTTGAGCAGATGGGGGATTTCGCCGCTGAGGCAGGCGCACAGGGTGATGACGCCTTCGCTGTATTTGGCGAGGATCTCCTTGTCGATGCGGGGTTTGTAGTAGAAGCCGTGGAGCCAGGCCTCCTCGTTCAAGTGGCACAGATTGATGTAGCCCTTGTAGTTTTCCGCCAAGCAGACCAGATGGAAGCCCTGATAATGGTCCACGGTGTTGTCCTGAACCAGCCGGCTTCCGGGGGCCACATAGAACTCGCAGCCGAGAATTGGCTTTAATCCCTTGCCTCGCACAGCGTTATAGAATTCGTAGCAGGCGCTCATGTTGCCATGGTCCGTGCAGGCCACGGCGGGCATGCCGAACTCCGCCGCGGCGGCGGCGATGCCAGCGCAGGTCTCGCTGCCGTCCAGCAGGCTGTAGTCGGTATGGACATGAAGATGGACAAAGGGGATGGACATGGGCACGGGCCTCCGGCGGCTTTGGGGTGGGGGCGGGCGATGGTCCTACAGCTCCTGTCCGCTGACGGTGTCCAGAAGCCGGAAGGCCTCGATGTGCATCTTGGGTTCCGACACATAGGTGAATTCGCAGCGGCTGTCTTTCTGCAGGTCATCGAAGACACGGCTGTCTTCGTTCTTAAGTCGTTCCAGAATATGGGGATGCACAACAATTGTGATCTTCTGGCCGGGCTTGCGGCGGGCCAGCAGCTCGTTGAGGCGCCGCTGAATCTCCACGCTGACGGAGACATCGGACTTGACCAGTCCGCTGCCTTTGCAGTAGGGACAGCTGTCGAAGATGGCGCTTTCCACGCTCTCGTCCTCCCGCTGGCGGGTCATCTCCAGCAGGCCCAAGGGGGAGAGGGGATAGATTTTGGTGCGGGCGCGGTCTTCCGCAAGCTGTTCCTTCAGCGCCTTGTAGACTTTCTGCTGGTCCTGCTTCTGCCGCATGTCAATCAAATCCAGAACGATGATGCCGCCGGCGTTGCGGAGGCGCAGCTGGCGGGCGATTTCCGCCACGGCCTCCAGATTTGTGGTCAGAATGGTCTCCGGCTGGTCCTTGCCGCTGCGGTTCTTCCCTGTATTGACGTCGATGGCGATGAGTGCCTCGGTCTCGTCAATGCAGATGTAGCCGCCGCTAGGGAGCTTGACGGTGCGGCTGAAAATGCTGTCCAGCTGATGGGACAGCCCGTATTTGATGAAGATGGGGGTGGGGTTCTGGTAGAATTTCAGCCGGGTGGAGTCCTTTTTGTTGAAACGCTCCAGCAGCTCGTTGGCGCGGTTGTAGACGTCTTGGGAGTCGACGACCACCTCGTCGATGTCCTCCGTCAGGCAGTCGCGCAGGGCGCGTTCCACCAAATCGGCCTCCTGATAGACGCAATAGGGGGCGCGATGTTTGGCGGCCAGGGCCTCGCCCTTCCGCCAGTTGTCCAGCAGGAGATCCAGGTCGCGCTGGAAATGCTCCTTTTTGCGGCCCTCGCCGACGGTGCGGCAGATGAGTCCCATGTTGGCGGGAAGGTCCAGGCTGCGGATCATCTTGCGCAGGCGGTCCCGCTCCTCCCGTTCCTCAACTCGTTTGGACACACCAATATGCGTGGAATTCGGCAGCAGCACGAGATAGCGGCCGGGGATGCTCAGGTTCGTGGTGACGCGGGCGCCTTTGGTGCCGATGGGGCCTTTGGTGACCTGAACCAAAATCTCCTGATCCACTTTGAAGAGGGACGGAATGTCGTCCACGGTGGGCTGAGGCTTCGAGGGCCGCTTTGGCCGTTTGCGCCGCGTGGAGTTGTTGGCTTTTGGCGCGCCATCGGCGGACTGTCCATCGGCAGTGGGTTTCGCGGCGGTCGGTCTGGTCGGCTGTCCAGCCGACTGGGGGGATGGCCGATTGACTTGTTTTGTTGTAAATTGTTGCGGTGCAGATGATTGTGTGTCAATGGCCTTTTTCGGCTGGAAGAAGGCCTTCATCCGCTCGAAGAACGTCAGCGGTCTGGCGGGCTTGGCGGGAGCGGGTTCGGATACAGCCTTGTGGCCCATGACTTTGGGAGAATTCGGGGGCATGGCTCCCGTCCGTCCGCCGCGGGGAGGTCTCTGCCCCTGTGGCGGGACGGCTCCGTTCGGCTGCTGTTGCTGTGGTTGCTGGGGTTGCTGGGGTTTCTGCGATTGACGCTGCTGCTGTTGCCGTGGCGACTCCTCCGCGTCGCTGTCTCCGTCCTCCAGCATTTCCTGCGTGGCGGGCAACATGTCCCAATAGTGGAGAAAGGCGTTCTTTCCGCAGCCAATGTCAATGAAGGCGGCCTGAAGGGACGGTTCAAGGTTCTTGATCCGCCCTTTGTATATGGAACCCACCAGCCGGTCCTTGGAGGTGCTTTCCATGAAGAAGTCATGCAGAACTCCGTCATGCACAACGGCGACCCGGGTCTGCATCTCTTCTCGGTTAATCAAAATCTGTTTCATAAATCCAATCAAAAACTCCGAAATAAAGCGAAAAGGTCAACGGCGGGTCCGCCATGGCAAGATGGCCAGGGGAAAGCCGCCGGAATGTCATTTTTTCTTCTTGTTGTCCTTTGGGGGCGGCACATAGTCCGGCAGGACGGTTCCGATGGCGAAACGATATCCGTTCAGCAGGGCGGCCACGGACACTTCCGTCTTTCCTTCGGGAATCAGGTCGGTGATGCGCAGCGCCCCTTCCGAACAGGCGACCAGCAGGCCTTTCTTGTCCGATTCAAGCAGCGTTCCCGGCTGGCAGACAGCTCCATTCCAGCTTTCGGCCACGGCATGGGTCAGCTGGATTTGCCGCATTTTGCCGCCGATGGGCAGGAGGGCGGTGACGCGTGGCCATGGCGAGTAGGCCCGAACCATGCGCTCCAGCACAATGGCTGGCTGGGCCCAACGCATCGCGCCATGCTCCTTCTTGATTTTGCGGGCATAGGAGGATGTCGCGTCGTCCTGTGGCCGCCATTGCAGATGGTTCCGCGCCACGTCCCAAATGGTGTCCACCACATGGGCGGCGGCCAGCTCGCCCAGCTTCTGCTCCAGTTCGCTGCCTGTCTCTTGGCCAATGGGGCATGTTACGGTTCGATAGACGCCGCCCGTGTCCAGACCCGCCTCCATGTTCATGAAGGTGACGCCGCTTTCGTCGTCGCCGTTGAGAATGGCCGCCTGGATGGGCGAGGCGCCGCGGTATTTGGGCAGGATGGAGGCATGGATGTTGAGGCAGCCGAAGGGCGGCAGCTCCAGCAGGGCGGGTTTCAGAAGCTGCCCAAAGGACGCCACGACCAACAGCTCCACGGAGAGGTCACGCAGCTTTTGGTGAAATTCCTCCGTGTTCACATCATTCAGGCGGTCCACATGAAGCCCCTGCTCCTCCGCCGCCGAAGTCAACGGTGTGGGAGTGTCAATCTGTCTACGTCCCGCTGGCCGGTCCGGCTGAGAGCCGATTCCTGTCAAGTCAATGCGGTCGCTCTCCTTCAATGCGGCAAGGATCGGAACGCCTAGACTTCCAGCGGAAAGATAGTAGATGCGAACGGGCTGTTCATTTTGCATAAGAGGAAAAAGGAAATCGTCGAAGATGTCAGATGCAGGGTTGAGGAGAAATTGCGGACGGCCATAATGCTGAAACTGAATCTAATAATATAGCTGTTCTTTCCACAAAAGGAAATCACCCCCGCATGAACAAATCCGAAAGACATGTGGGCTATTCGAAATTCAATTTGGAATGATTCAGGAGGGGTTGCCCTGAAAACAGCCGTTGGCCATCGTTGTAAATCAGCCGCTTTGCCGCTCCTCTTCCGTGCATGACGACCAGTGGGCCTGCTCCGCATCATGCTTTGCAAGTCCTTGAACAGGAGGAACTTAGTATGAATCAACAAGGCGTATTGGATCAAGTTGTCCTATACGCCTTGTATGTCATTGTGGTTAAGGAAGTTCCACTACCAGCCGATGGCGCCTCGTTTGGCGGTCTTGCGGATTTCCGCCTCGTCCATCCAGTCGATTTTGCCAGTGCGCATGTTGAAGAGCTTGAACGTCAATTTGTAGTAGACGTCCTTTACCACGCCGTTAGTCTCTTGGAGCTCAATGAGATAGCCCCGCAGGATGTAGTCCTGCACCGCCCGTCCGGCCACGTTCATGACGTCGGCGGGATTGTAGCCTGGGTTGTCCATCATCTTGAGGATGTTTTGGGTGATTTCGTCATTCATGTCCATTTCCACCACATCGAATTTGCCGGAGTTGATGAGGCGGATTTTGACGGAGTCCCCCAAGGAGTCCAACGGAAGGCCCAGGTTGTAGGAGCGGTTTTCAATGAGGCCGAAGGCGAGGACGGGAGTCTTATCGCCAAACTGTTTGGCCAGCTTATTGGTCAGACCTTGGCTGCTGAGCATGGAGTCCACCATCTGGTTGGTGCACTGCTGGAAATCGGAGGCGCCGAAGCCGGTGGTCAGGGTGCGGACATCGTCCGGCCGCGTGCGTTGGATGTCCGGGCCGCTGACACAGCCACCGAAGAGGATGCAAAGGCCGCAGGATATGGAAAAGAGGATGTGCGATGTTTTCATGGAAAGGGGTTCCTTCTTCATAATGAGGGGCATAAAGAATGACGGAATGATGACTCGATGTTCAACGGCGGCTCAATAGCGAATGTCGGGCCGGATGCGGACGATGAAGGTTTTGGCGCTTGCGTCGGGGGAGACAGCCTGAAGCCGCAGCACTTCGCCGCCGTGGATGATATTCTGCTGAGCGGCGCGTTTGCCTGGATAAAGCTCCATGCCCGTCGCGTCCAGCCAGACGAACTGGTATTGGAAGGCATAGTCCCGCTTGGCCAGGCTTTGGATCTCCAGCTGTGCGAAGAGGAGGCCGTCCTGCCGGACGTTGGCGTTGGCGCTGCGGACGACTAGATAGCGGGCCATGGTGTTGTCGTTGACTACAAGGAAGGGGGCGAGGGCTTGGTCCACGACGGTGGCGCCGGTTTCCATTCCCGTGGTACGTGGAGTCTGACAGCCAGCCAGGCACAGAACCAGGCTGGCGGCGAAGAGGGTGTACAGCAGTTGTTTCATGGCTTTCCTCCTGATTTTGAACGGGTTATCGTGATAGGACAGTGGATTGGTGGCGGACACAGCCAGGGACGGACGTGCAGTGCAGCAGCGTGGTCCTTCCGGCGGCGACGGGCACGGTGGCGGTTTGGGGTGCATAGGCGTCCGTGCCATACAGAACGAGAGAATGGGTTCCCTCCGGAAGACGGAAACGGGCGACTTGGGTGAAACGGGGCAGGGTCAGCCAGCTGCGCAGGTCAGGCGGCTGCATGTGGGAGCCGAAGATGCCGTACAGCATGGCGAAGACCGTAAAGTCGCTTCCCATCGACTCATAGCCCGCATATTGAACCGCGGTGGCCGCCGCCGCCCGCAGAACGCTGCGGAAAATAATGGCCGGCAGCTCCTCCGAAAGGGCCTTCATGGCCAGAAACAGCATGTCATTGGCGACTTCCGTCTGGGCGATGGGCTGGCTGCTTCCCTCTTGGCAGAGGATCAGCGGGCGGGGGACTTGGAGGGACTTACGGTAGATGGGGAAACTGAAGGGGATGAACATGATTCGGATGCGTCCGTTGACGGGAATGGGAATCGGCAGGGTGAGGGAGACGGGGGATTTGGGGTCGATGTACCCCTGTTCATAGAAGACCACCACGTCTCCCATGCCGTCCGTTGGCGGCACACCGCCGGACAGGAGGCTTTCCATGCGGGCGGCGTCCGCATGGAAAGTCTGATTTGCAGGCTGAAGCGCCATGGCCTTTTGATAGGCCAGCCGGGCGTTGTTCCAGTCCTGATGCAATTCATAGTGGACTCCCGCCAGATAATAGGCGTAGGCGTTTTCAAAGGAGTTGAGCAGCTTGGCCGCCTCTTGGTTGAATTCGGCGTATGCCTGCTGGAAGTCCCCGTTGCCCATGATGGAGCCGGCCTCCGACGTGGCTTTTGCCTTTTCCACTTCCTTATAGTATTTCCGTTCCTCCTGGGCCATCTGGAACACGATGTTGTTGATTAAGGGGAACAGGTTCTCCGGATGACCCAAGGCCAGCTGGTTGAAGTATTCGGACACATAGAGGAAAATCCGCTCGTAGCCTTTCCATGTGTAGTCCATGACCAGGTCGCTGGTGGCGATGGCCGCCAGACTCTTCGCATTGGCGGAGACGCTGAAGAGGGGGCTGCCGTCGTCGTCGAGAAAATAGCCAAAGGCCCGCATGTAGTCCTGGCTGCTTTGCTCCAGCTGGCCAGTCAGCTGGCTGACGCGGCCGCGCTCCAGCGACCCCAGCAGTTTGTTGGCGCCGCTGTCGACCTGTTTGTCCAAAAAGGAGCCGGAGATGGGCTGCCCGCATGCAATTCCAGTCTTAACTGCTTCCATATCAACAGGATACGGAGTTGCGCAGCCCCACAGTAACAGCAGGACGGCGGTCAAAACAGTCAAGTTTTGGACGATGCGGAAGTTCATGACGGGAGGCTCAATGGAGGATGGTCAGAACGCGAAGTTCAGAATTGGCATGAAGGGGACGGTGGAGTCTTTGATGACGTTGATCAGGCCAATCTGGAGGCCGTTGCAGTTTTGCGTCATGTTGACTAGACCGATTTGGAGGCCATAAAGTTCCTCCGTCTCGTTGTAGAGGCCAACCTGGAAGCCATGGAGGCCGCCCACCGTGTTGACGCAGGCGATTTGGAAGCCGTTCATGTTGGCCGTGGGGAGGTTGTAGTTGGCCACGGTGGAAATCTGCAGGCCAACCATGTCTCCCTTCACGCTATTGGCGATGCCGGCCAGCTGGATGGCGTTGGCCCGCTGGTCGACCTCGTTCCAGATGCCGCACAGCTGGATGCCCGTCAAATCGCCGCAGACCTTGTTTGCCAGAACGCCGATGTCCAGAAAGCCCACATTGTTGTGGGTTCCGGTAAAGAGGTTGAGGCGAAGTCCCACAATGTCATAGACTTCAGACGGAAACTGCGCCGGCGTGACGATGGAGATGGCGATGGGCGAGATGCCGGCGGGGGGCAGACGCTGCGGATAGGGATTGGCCATGCCATGGACTTCCGTCTCCCGCTGCTGGGGTGGGGCGAATTCTGTGCGCAAATTCTGTTCCTGCGAGCGGAGGGTTTGGGCGCAAATGGCCAGCACGGCGCAAGATAGAAGGATTCGAATGTTCATGGCTACCTCCTATGGGTTGATGATGAACGGTTGATGTCTAATGTTACAATAACGGATGAAACGACGACATATTGAGGGAATTCTCTTTTCTCTGCCGTATTCTTTCCTCTAAAAACGTGACGAAAGCCGTTTTTTCGCTCTATATTTCCATATGAGGAGTTCATTGGCCCCGAATCACACAGAAATGGTCGGAAGCGTTCAGTGGAGGTCAGTGGACCGGCCATCTCGGGATTGTCCCCCCATGGCATGGCGATGCGTCAACGCGGCTCATGGCGTGCATCTGATGCGGCGGCCATGGGGCAGCGGTCGCATTGCATGTCCAAAGTCAGGCAGAATCGGCGATAGATGTCCAGCAGGCCCTGCTGTCGGGACAGGTTGTCCACCACTTCACGACAACGGGAGGGCGGCATGAAGAAGCGTTGAACGGCCTCCTTCAGGAGCCGGTTCTCCTGGCTTCGGGGCAGCAAGAGGAAGGCGTCCCGTGCCACGGCGGCGGCCGTGGGGCTGGAGGCGGGCTCCATCGTCGGCCGCCGATGCAGATAAGGCAGAATCACGTTGCCGACAATGTCGATGCGGCGAGGCAGCCCCAGCAGGTCGGCTGGCGGGCGGATGCGGTGGCAGAAGTCCACACAGCCACGCCATTGATCCTGCCCTTTCATCGGTTCCAGCAGCAAATCCAGAAGAGCCTTTGGGGTGGTTGCGGTCTGGCTGCAGGCGTGAAGCCATCTGGCGGGGGCGTATTGGGTATGGCGGAGCCAGGCCAGCCCGGCGGCCAGTCGTCTGCAAGGACTATTGTAGGGGCGGGCATGGCTTCGACTCCAGGGCAGCTCCAGTCGAGGGGCGCCATGGGACCACCATCGGTTCCACAGGTCCTTGAGCAAGGTGACCCATTCAGGAAGAACCGGCTCCCGCGTGGGATCCGCCAAAAGCCCCGCCATGCCGAACAGCATGGCTTCCCGATCCGCTTCATCCTTCAGCGCAAGGAGTTCCACAAGGGGAAGCTGCTCCGCAAGCATGCGGAAAGCCGTCCGATTGCTTTTGTAGCCCAGACCATCAAACACGGCCTCGTACAGGGCCTGATCCGCCCCACGCTCCCGAACGGCCTGCGTCAAGGCGTCGCCGCGGCTTTCCATGCGGGACAGGCCCGCCACGGCGAGAGTCCGCTGGATGACATCGTTCTCCAGTGCCGCCCAACGTCTTGCACATTCGCCAAAGGGGACTTTCTGTGCATAGGCGTAGCGGGCGTCCTCCGTGTCCCACAGCAGCCGCTGCCAGGAGGGCTTCAGATAATTGCTCATGACAAGTGTCTCCGCTCCAAGAACTTCCACATCCCTGTCATTTTGCCAGACGCCATGAAGGACCACATCCCGATAGGCTGGGTCAGATGGATGTCCATGCCGAATCCAGTCCGACGCGACACGATGGATTTCCACATCGCCGCTGACCACTTTCCCTTCCACCATCAGCTTGGCATGGGTGAAATCCGGGCCGCCGGACACGTTCCATGTGCCAGGGGACAGCACGGAAAGGGTCTTTCCGCTGACCGTCCGCATGGGCTCCCTCAAATGCCGCTCATTCCACACCGCCTGAAGAAAGCGTTCCCCCGGCTCCTGGGGGCCATAGTCCGCATCCTCTTCCCCCAACAGGGATACCTGAAGGCAAAGCGGCCGATAGCGAAGACGGACTTCCCGCTCCAGTCCATCGGAAGCCATGTATTCTTCTTTCTTCATCCCCAAATCTCCTCAAGGTCATTTTGTGCAATCCATGAATTCTATTTTGATATAAAATAGATTGCATTTTGGCCTTTTCAAGCCAAATGGGGCGATGAACGTCTTTTGGGACGACAATCGGGTCATGGGCGGCGCAGGAGACGGTCATTGTCCATACTCTTCCTCCCGTCAATGACACCCTTTGTTCAGCGGGCCATTCATCAGGTGCCGTCTTTGGTCAGACCCAGACAAGATTTGAGCCTACGTTTCAGAATGACCAAATAGACCAGAAACAGACGTATCTCTTTGGAGAGCGTCAACAGCGCATAGGTTGGCCAGCCGCACCAGTCATAATACCGATAATACAGCATCTGCCCGGCAAGCATGCTTTTCAGCAGAAGCAGATTCGGCCCTCCGCCACGTTTCATGCTTGCTCCGACAAGATGCCTGATCTGAACGCTGTCGTCGAAGAAAATCCGCTTTCCGATGGCCTCCATCCGCTTGGAGAGAATGCACTCCTCCCAATAAAGGAAGGTCCTCTCGTCGAACATTCCCACTTTGCAGAATGTCTCGGCCTCGACCATCATGAAGCAGCCGCTTAATGTCTTCACATTGTTGTCTTTGGGCTGACCGGAAGGAAATTGGAAGAAGCGGTTTGCGTAGCCCGCGCCGAAAAAAGGTTCACACAGATTATTGACGATGTAATAGGTGACAGGAATGTCGTCGTAGATGGGCCATTGGTGGTCGCCTTTCGCATCCAGAATGTCCGGACCGATGATGCCGATGTCGGGGCAGTCATGAAGTCTCTCCACAAGTCGTTCCAGCACAGGGCCTTTCAAAAAACGCACATCATCATTGCTGAAGAGAAGATACTTCGTGTCGGGAAAATGCTGAAGGATGTAGCGGGCTCCATAATTGTTGCCGCGAGCGTAACCCAGATTCTCCCGTGAGTGTAGAACAATGACGTTGCCCCATCCCGTTGGAGGAACGTCATTGACATCGGTGACCGACACACCAAGTATCTCCGCGAGACGTTCTGCCGAACAGCGTTCACTTCCCACATCTACGACAATGACATTGAGCGGCAAATGGCTGGGCAGCAAATCCAATTCCACATAGTCCTTTATGCGGTCGTACGATTTGTATGTCACAATGACAATGCCCAGTGCCATATCTTGTAATTCCATCGGTCTCTGCTCCTTGCTGCTGTAATGTGCAGACATATAGTAACTTATTTCATCTTATTTGCAAACCAACGTGATTGATTTTCAGAATGCCTTGGTTTCGGCGAATCAGTCCTATGACCAGCGGATTTGGACAAAATCATATTGCATTTATTGCAATGCCAATTGGCAATTCTGGCCATGTGGCGGCCATTTTGCCGCAGTGTCGAAAATTCGCCGCGTCGGACCGATTTTGACCCCTTTTTCGGGGGATGATGGCCATTGGAGCCCTTTGCGTGGCCTCTGTGGCACGGGACATGCTTTTAGGTATATTAATACCTAAAATAAACAAGGGCCCTTCCAGGGGCCTGTGGACGCGTTTTTGCGTTTTCCATATTGGGAAGAAAACGGGCCTTTTGAGGCATTCATATATTGCAAAAAATGCAAGTCCAATGGCCGGTCTATTGGGCTACAAGTCGTCCACGGAGAGAGAGACGGATTTTTTCGCCAGTTTGCGGCAGGCCAATTGGTGAACCACGTTCCATTGTCCGTCGGCGAAGGCGGTGGCGGGAATCCAATGGGCGGCGCCGTTGTTTGTGATGAGCAGGATCTCCTTTTTCGTGACGCGGCTGCCTGCGTCGCGGAAAAGCTGCCAGGGGAAGATCATGTCTGAGCCAAACTGTTCGCTGGCAATGCCTTCCGTGGAAAGCGCATAACGGAGTTCGGTGTTGAAGAAGGCTTGGGCGGAGCCCCGTCGGCCGTCAATCCAATGGCTCAGCCATCGGTGGAATGTGAAATAGACGCCGAAAAGCAGCTGGAGGGCGTAGATGGACCACAGCATGGAGCGGACGCTGGTGTTCTCCATGGCGAAGGAACGACAGAAGGCCCACGGCGCGACAATCAGCTGCGGAACGCCGATGACGAGACGCAAGAGGCGTTTCCACAAGGGGTTGGCGATGCGATAACGGCAGCGGACGAATGCCTTCCATGCCTCGCGGTCCATGAGATAGACAGCCGTGTAGACGGTGGAGGGCGGCGATGCGGGCCGTTCGTCAGAAATCGAAGAGCATCTGCGAAGGGTCGCAGTAGTTCTTGCTGCGGCGCTTTGTTCTGGCGAGTTTGGGCTTGTCATTTTCGAGCTCATCGTTTTCCAGGTTGGCCAGGACCTCGTTGGCGCGGCTGATGACGGCGGCGGGCAGGCCGGCCAGCTTGGCCACATGGATGCCGTAGCTTTTGTCCGCGCTGCCGGGGATGATCTTCCGCATGAAAGTGATTCGGTCTCCATCCTCCTTGACCAGCACGTTGTAGTTGCGGACCCCCGGCTTGGTGATGGCCAAGTCGGTCAACTCATGGTAGTGGGTGGCGAAGAGGGTGCGGGCTTTGACGGACGGCGTGTCGTGGAGGAATTCCGCCACGGCCCATGCCAGGCTGAGGCCGTCGAAGGTGCTGGTGCCGCGGCCGATTTCGTCCAAAATAATGAGACTGGAAGGGGTTGCGTGGTTGAGGATGTTGGCGGTCTCCACCATTTCCACCATGAAGGTGCTTTGGCCGCGGGAAATGTCGTCCGCCGCGCCGACGCGGGTGAAGATGCGGTCCACCAGTCCGATGGTGGCGGAGGAGGCGGGAATGAAGGAACCCATTTGGGCCATGAGAGTCAGCAGGGCCACCTGTCGGATGTAGGTGGATTTACCGGCCATGTTGGGGCCCGTGATGATGGCCAGCTGCTCGTGGCGGGCGTCCAACGTCACGTCGTTGGGGACGAAGGCCTCGTTGACCATGCGGGCGTCCAGAACCGGATGGCGTCCGTCCTTAATGATGAGCACGGGCTCCTCGCTGATTTCAGGGCGCACGTACTGATGTCGGTTGGCGACTTCCGCAAGAGAGCCCAGGCAGTCCAGCTCGGCCAGGGCCTGGGCGTTGCGCTGAATCTGGCCTGTGCGGGCGACGCAGCGGTCCCGCAGTTCCTGAAACAGCTCCAGCTCAAGGGCTTTGCTCTTTTCCTCCGACCCGAGAATCTTGTCCTCAATCTCCTTCAGCTCCGGCGTGATGAAACGCTCGCCGTTGGCCAGAGTCTGCTTTCGCGAATATTCGGAGGGCACCATCTCCAGATTGGCCTTGGACACTTCGATGTAATAGCCGAAGACGCGGTTGTAACCCACTTTCAGAGAACGGATTCCCGTGCGCTCCTGCTCAAGCCGCTGATAATTGGCGATCCAGTCCTTGCCGTCCGTGGAGGCCCGCCGCAGCTCGTCCAGCCCTGCATGGTAGTTTTCGCGGATAATGCCCCCCTCTTTGATGGTGATGGGGGGCTCGTCCACAATGGCTTTTCCTATAAGTTCCTCTAAATCAGGAAGTTCTGACAATTCCTCCCGCAGGGTGCGCAAGGCGTCCGCCTGAGCGCCGGCCAAAACGGCCCGCAAATCCGGAATCCGCTCCAGCCCACGGCGGAGCACCAAAAGGTCTCTCGCGTTGGCGCTGCCCAAATTCAGCCGGGCGATGACCCTTTCGATGTCCCGCACTTCGGTCAGCAGCTCTCGCAGTTCCGCCAGAAGCAGCGGTCCCCCTGCCAGTTCGCCGATGGCGTCCTGCCGTCGGCGGATGCCGTCCAGCTGCCGCAGGGGGCGGAGAATCCACTCCCGCAGGAGACGGGCTCCCATGGGCGTGAGGGTCTCGTCGAGAACGGACAGCAGGGTCGTGTCCTTGCTGTCGGCGAAGATGGGTTCCACCAGCTCCAGATTCCGTTGGGAGATGCGGTCCAGAAGCATGGCGTCGTCGGTCATGTAGGTTTTTAGGGCGGTCACGTGGGCGGCGTCCTGCCGAAGGTTGTTTCGCGCATAGGCGAGCAGGGCGCCAGCGGCCGCGATGCCCCATTTCATTCCGCGGCAGCCAAATCCGTCCAACGAGGCGACGCCAAAATGGCGCACGAGCAGGTCCTGCGCGATTTCGAAGTCAAAGTTCCAGTCCTCCACGGGCGTCCATGCGATGTGAGGGGGCATGTTGGGGTAGCCCTGCTCCTTCCAGCTTTCGTGGATGCTGGCGGGCAGGAGGCATTCGGAGGGCTTCAGGCGGTGCAGCTCGTTCTCCAGCGTGCCCGTGCCCGTGGTTTCCGTCAGCCGGAAGTCCCCCGTGCTCAAATCCAGCATGGCCAGGCCGCAGCGGTCCTTCGCGGGGGACAGCGCCACCAGAAAGTTGCTTTTTGTGGCGCTGAGGAGGTCATCCTCCATGACGGTCCCAGGCGTGATGATTTGCGTTATGTCCCTCTTGACCAAGCCTTTAGCCAATTTTGGATCTTCCAATTGCTCCGCGATGGCCACCTTGTAGCCGCTGTCCAGGATTTTGGAGATGTAGTTCTTGACGGCGCGATAGGGGATGCCGCACATGGGGACGCCGGCGCGGGCGGTGAGGACGATGTCCATGATGGGAGAGGCGAGCTTGGCGTCGTCAAAGAACAGTTCATAGAAATCGCCCATGCGGAAGAGCAGGATGGTGTCTGCCGGCAGTTCCCGTTTTGCCTGCATGTACTGTCGCATGGCTGGAGTCAGTTCAGTTGACGCGTTCATGAAATCCAATTCCCCAGGTGACTATTCGGAAGGAATCCACGGAAAACATTGAAAATGAAGGTCTTGCAAGCTGCCGCCGGCTTTGGGCGGGAGGTCAGGCCAGTTTCTCCATTTCCCGAAATTCCCTTTTTTCGGCGAGCAGCTGGTCATAGGAGCCGCTGGCGGTGATTTTCCCCTTCTCCATGAAAAACAGGGTGTCGCAGTTGCGGACGGTGCTGAGGCGGTGAGCGATGAGCAGCAGGGTGTGGGAGCCTTTCAATCCCTCAATTGCCTGAACCAGAGCATGCTCCGTTGTATTATCCAAGGCGGAGGTCGCTTCGTCGAACAGCAGCACATCCGGGCGGGGGTACAAGGCGCGGGCGATGCCAACCCGCTGGCGCTGGCCGCCGGACAGACGGACGCCGTCCTCCCCCAACACGGTGCGGTCCCCCTGCGGGAGCTCGCGGATGACCTCCTCCAACTGAGAGGCCCGATATGCCTCCTGCAGCGCCGCCTCGTCAATCTCCTCTTCGGGGACGCCCAAGGCCACGTTGGCGCGGAGGGTGTCGTCGATGAGCTGGATGTCTTGGGGGACGTAGCCGATATGGTGCCGCCATGCCGCCGAGTTCAGGGCCACGGAATCGCCGTCAACGCGAACTTGCCCGCCTTGAGGCGGCAGCATGCCCAAAAGCACATCCGCCAGCGTGGATTTGCCGCAGCCAGTCTGGCCGACAAAGGCGATGGACTGTCCTTTGCGGACGGTCAGGGACAGGTTGTCCAGCACGTCGGGGCCCTCCTCCTCATAGCGGAAGCGGATTTGGTCTAGCTCCAGACTGTGTTGGAAGGTGATGGGCCGCTCCGCTGGAGGGGCCGGTTGGCTGTCCAGGCTTCTCAAATCCGCGCAGATTCCCTCCATGACATTGAGGTTGTAATGGATGGAGGAGGCGGAGAGCATCATTTCCGTCAGACAGCCCTTCAGTCGCGCCAGACAGGCGGTGATGAGGGCCAAGGTGGGGACAATGACCTTCATGGGGCGCCCCATGAGAATCATGAGGCAAAGGGCGCCGAGCAGCACTGCAAGCGTGATGAGCTCCATGGTGGGCCAGAGGCTCCGCTGGAAGGTGTTGATCCAGCAGAGATCGTGGCAAAGTCGTTCCACCGCAAGGCGATAGCCACGGGCGAAAAAGTCCCTGCGCCCCAAAATTTGCGCCTCTTTGCAGACGGCCAGACCTTCCGTCAGGGACTTGAGGGCCTTCTGTCTGTGGATATGGGCGATGACTCCCAACTGGCGGAGACGGCGGTTCATCAGCCCCATGGCGCCGCCGGCGAAGACGGCAAGAACCGCCAACGTGGCCAACGCGACGCTAGGGTCATAGCTGGTCAGCAGCACGGCGATGGCCACAAGAACGGCGCTGTTGCGCAGCAGAGAAAGGAAGGGGGACAGCAGCTGGGTGATCAGACGCTCGCTTTCGTAGTTCGCCGTGTTGATGAGCTCCGTGGAGTTGCGGCGGAGGCGGAAGAGATAGGGAGCGCTCATGTAGGCGCGGCAGAGCCGGGTGGCCAGGGCGACCTGACGGTTTGCGAGAAGCCGCTCCTGCAGATACAGGCTCAGCAGCTGGTAGAGCGTGCGGACGGCGAAGACCGCCGCCAAAATCAGGCTGGCCCACAGGGTGAGACGGGAGGTGTCCTCCATATGCAGCCATGCCACCAATCGGTTCGCCATCTCCGGAACCGGCGCGTCTCCAGAGGCGATGGCCGCCGCCAGAATGCTGACGAACAGCGGCACCGCCCCCAGGCTGGCCAGCTCCAGAAGGGAACCGCCCACCATGAGTGTCACCAACACAACAAAACGCGCCAAATCCTGGCGCGTGAACAAATATCGTATGTTGGAGAAAAAGGAACGCATCAACCCCCCAACGCCCAATGCCATGCCATAGGGCGGCATCGGGCCATTGGACTACTTGCCGTGGCAATGGCATTCGCAGTCATGGTCACCGCAGTCATCGTCATCATCGTCGTCGCAGCCGCAGCAGCAGGCGGACTCCTCTTCGCTCAGCAGCAGAGGCTCAAGAGCGGTCTCCACGTCATTCAAGGTCCTGATTTCCGGCAGCCCCCCAAGGCCCTGCCAGACTTCCACATGTTCGCATTCCGCATCCGGCTCCAGGTCATACAGGGGCCCCACGGTCTCAATCTCGCAGAAGTCCTTGCAGGTGTAGCTCTCCACGTTGCAGCCGTTGTCCGGATAGTCAATGTCGTCGCCGTCATAGACCTCGAAATACTTGATGAGGGCGGTTCCGTTGTTGACGTAGCCGATCCAGCCGTCGTCGGCATTGAAGCCGATTTTGCAGGGGGCTTCGGCCTGGGCATCCTGCTTAAGTCCTAAGTAGTTGTCGCCGTATAGGATGCGTGGATCCGCGTAGGAGGAGTACGCCCAAAGGACCAGCTGGCGGTCAGGCGCATAGGGATATCCGTCCGGATCCCGCATCTGAGGAATGACCGCCATGCCCCCCGGCGCCATGACGGTGAGGGCCCACGGAGCCAGGGAAACCGTCCAGTGGCCGCAGTTTCTGAGCCGATGGGTCAGCCGGAACAGGCCATTGCCCAAGGGGTTGATGTGGATGCTCTTCTGGATGCCAGTCAACGCCTCCGGATCGTTCTCGAACAGGATGCCGCCCTCCTCCATCTCGTAGACATGGACGGGCACGTTGTCTGGAGCATAGCTGCGGGGGGCGGCTTCGGGGGAATGCCAAAGGCGATGGCCGCCGTAGAGCCGGAAGCCAGTGCCCACGCCCTTCATGTCCACTTGGGGCAGGACGCGGAAGATATTGTCGCTTCCGCCGACGAAGCCGCCGATGACCCGAGGTCCCACCTCGGTTGTGACGGCGATTCGGAAATCGCCACTGACCATCTCAATGCAGTTCTCATGTCCGGCTACGGCTATCTTCTTCATGGTTGATTTCCTTTCGAATCCAAACGGCGGCAGACAAACAGACGCCGCCGCCTTTGGGACAATGGCGGCGGTGACTTGGCGCCATGGCCTTGGGAATCATCCCAAAGCCATGGGAAGCAAGGAATTACAGGAATTCCCGATCCCGCTGAACGGCCGTCTTGATGGCGGCGGCGCATTCGGGAGTCAGCTTGTAGTTGAGCAGCGTGAAATTGGTGCTGAAGACACCCAGTTCCACCATGAGCTGCTTCTGTCCGGCCATCCAGCAGTGCAGGGACTTGCCGCCGAACACGTCGAACATGAAGTTGTTCAGGCGGTTCTGCAGCTCGGCGGCCTCGGCGGTCTTGCCGGCCTTGGCGGCGTCAAAGATCATTTTCGCCCACTTGGCGTTGAAGCAGCCACCGCCCAGAGTCATGCCGTTGTAGCCGGCCGCCGCGGCGTCGTTGATGGCGAACTCGTTGCCGCAGTAGACATAGAATTCCTTCTGGGTCTGGATTTCATCGCGGGCGGAGAGCAGGATGCGGGTGTCTTCCGGCTTGCAGGCGCTGTCCTTGATGGTGACCACCTTCGGCAGACGGGCGACCTTCGCCATGGTGTCTGCCAGAACCGCCACGGAGGAGGCGGCGCCGCGATGGTACAGTCCCACGGAAATCGGGCTGGCGTCAACGACCTTGGCGTACATGTCATAGAGATAGTCCTGATCGGGGTCGCAGGAGAAGAAGGGAGGAGCGATGACCACGGCGTCCACGCCCGTGTCCACCAGCATCTTCATGTTCTCGATCATGCGCTCCGCGGAATTGTCCGTGATCTGGATGGCGGTTCCGATGCGGCCCGCGTTGGCCTTCACCGTGGCCTTGGCCAGTTTGATGCGGCTGGCGTTGGAGAGCCAGGGACCCTCGCCGGAAGTCCCGCCAATGAAGACTCCGCGGACACCCATCTCATAGTGATGTTCCGACAGACGGGCGATGGAGGCCTCGTCCACGTCACCATTCGCCGTCATCGGGGTGGGGGCGGCGGACCAAATCGTGCTCATGTACTCTTTCTTCAGCATGTCATCATTCCTTCTCTAAATGTGTCATGGCAAGGGGAATCCTTGCACGGATAACGACATAATCAATTTAACCCCAATTCACCAATTGTCACATGGATAAATCGAATATTCTTGCGATTCCGGCGAATTTCTGTCAATGTCTCAGCGAAGGACGTTCTGTGGCTCTTCATGTCTCGTAGCCTCATCAGAGACAAAAGACGTGGGACATGGGACGCGAGTCGCGGAATTTTGAGAATTCAAGGTTAATTATGTTGATAAATCGTAATTACTATGCCGTTTTTAAGGATGAAAAAGGCAGCTTCACGGCCATTTGCGGCGCGGAGCTGCCTTTTTTGTGTAAGTTGTTGAATGGGAAGGACTTACCGAGTGCTGACGCCCTCCACGAGGCGGGTGTCAGACTCCTTTTCCAGCTTCTCGTAGAAGGTTGTCAGGACTTTGATCTGCTCCTGGCGCAGGAGATAGTTCTTCACATTGTCCTTCATCGTGGCGGTCTCCGCATTGTCCGGAACCACGAAGTCATCGTAGTAGACCAGCACATAGCCCATGTAGGTCTTCTGGGGGGCGACGATGGTCTTCTTCTCCGCCTTGGACAGCACATCATAGAGTTCGACGGCGTTCCTCACGGGCAGACCGGGGATGCCGTACATGCTGTTGATGCGATTGAAGGGCTCCACTTCCTTGAAGGTCAGCTCGCCGGCGGCCTTCGCCAGATCCGGGTTCTCCTTCAGGGCGGCGTTGATGCGATCCGCCGCCGCGATGGCCTCCGCCTTGGCGGCCTCTCCTGCCTTCACGTGCTTGTAGGTGTTCTTCAGCGTGCTGAGAATGACCGCGTCATCCGGCGTGGCCAGATAGGGCGGCTCGATGGACATCAGGCAGCCCACGTAGGCGGCCAGATTCCCCTCCACGCCGTCCGTGAAGGGATCGTCGGCCGTGGTGGAGAAGACGCGATTCGCCAGCGCGGCCTCCCGCGCCAGAACATTGGGTTCGCCGGACTGGCCCACATTCTCCTCCAGCTGGACAGTGGCCTTCGGGAACTCCTTCGCCATGGTGTCGAAGACGGCGGCGGCCTCGGGGGCCTCTCCATTGTCCTTCGCCTTGTCGAAGGTGCGGACCAATGCGTCGCTCAGCTCCTGGGCGGCCTCCTGGGCAAGGCGTTTGGCGGCTTCCATCTTCAGCTCCTCCACCAATTCCTCCTTCACCTCGTCCAACGTGCGGGCGGGAACCTTCTCGGCGACCTTGACGATGGCATAGCCATTGGCGGTCTCAATGACGCCGCTGGTCTGATCGACCTCCATGGTGGCAATGGCCGTCCGAATGGCGGAGTCAAAATCCTTCACGTTCTTCAGGAGGGTGTCTCCCTGACGGTCCTTGGTGTCCTCGTCCTCCGAATACTCCTGAACGATCTCCTCGAACTCCGTGCCCTCCTGCAATTTGGCCAATGCCTCCTCCGCGCGCGCCTTCTTGGCGGCCTTCGCGGCATCGTCCATGGTCGCATCGGTCTTCAGCAGAATCATGGAGAGGCGAGCCTCCACCTTCTGGTATTTGTCGCTGCGGGCCTCATAGCCGGCGGCAATCTCCTCGTCCGTCAGCTTGACCTGTTCCAGATAATCCTCCGGCCGGAAGATGGCCGCCTTGTAGGAACGCTGTTCGGCGTGGAAGAAGGGACGGACCTGGCTGCTGAGCATGTCCTGATAATCGCGGGCCTTGCTTTCCTTCTGTTCATCGCTGAGGGTCTCGTCTTTGGCCAGCTCCTGCTGATAGGCAGGCAGAAGATCCCACACGGACTTGCAGCCCGCCACTTTGTCCTTAAAGGGGGCGATGGTCTCGTTGTAATACTTTAACGCATTCTCTTCCAACAACTTATCAACAATCAGCGTGCGGACTTCCGGCGTAATCTCCTGCGGCAGCTCACCCTCCTTGATGGCCTTCAGCCAGGCGACGCGATAGGCGGCGGCATCCCGCACGGCGGGGGTGACCTGTCCCACTTTGTCCAGTTTGCGGATGGCGTCGGCCAATGCCACATGGGAATTGCCCTCCAAGCCGGGAATCACGGTTCCGGTTCCGAAGAAATCGCAGTCCGTCACGGTGATGACGCCTGTGGCGGTCGCCTGAGCGGTGAACGCCGCCAGTCGGCCGGCCGCCTCCCCTTCGGGAATTTCAGCGGCGGCTTTGGCCAAATCCGCGGCGACCTTCTCGGCTGCCCGTCCCACCTTGCGCGCGCGAACCGCCGTGGTCACCCGCTCCTTGACCTCCTCAAAGGTCTTGCCTTTGTAGATGGTCTCCTTCATCGCCTCGTACTGACGGGTCAGCTCCTCCTCCGTGGGGGCAATGCTCGGGTCCCCTGCCAGTTTCTCCACCAGCTTCGCCTCGTCGACGGAGGCGACCACCACGGCCCGCTGCCGCTCCAGCTTGAGCTCGCTGCGGCGGTCTTTGAAGAAGGCCTCAATTTCCTCATCGCTGGCCTGGCCGGCGGTGGCGGTCTTTTCGGGAATTTCCGCAGAGCGGACGGTGTAGTTGCCCACCCAGGCGTCCACGTCTTTGTCATCCACGGTCACGTCTTTGGTCTCTTCCTTCTCCAGGCGCTCCACAATGAGATTTTCGCGGACGATCTGGTCGAAGTCCTGGCCTGTCAGCCCCAAACTGACCAGATAGTTCTCCTTGAAATTGGTGAATGCGGTTTTGGAGAAGACGCCGTTTTCGTCTTTGAAGAAGGGCATGTCGTGAATGGCGGCAACCACTTCGGCGTCCGACACATTGTCCAGCCCCCGAGCCTTTGCCTCATGGAGGGCGCGCATGATGCGGAGGGATTCGCCCAGCTGGGCCTCATGGCCGCCACGCTGGCTCAAGGACTGGCCCGTGCGGAGCATGAACGCCAGTTCCGTGCATGCCATGCGATGGGTCATCTCCTTGACCTTCAGTTTCTTGCCATACATGGTGCCGAGGCTGCTCAGGCCTCGGCGTCCACCGCCACCCAGACTGCCAGGCGTCACGAAAATGACGAAGATGAAACTGATGATCACGCCAAGCACGATGTAGGTGACTCGGCCATGCTTTTCAAAATAGCGGTTAAAACCCGAAATGATCATTGTCTTTCCTTCTCAATGGTTTACGTCGATGCCTTATGTTCCAGTGTTCTATTCACTCCTTCAGCCCTGCGTCGGCATGTCGGCCTTCAGGGCGGCAATGGCGGCGGCGGCCCCGTTCGCGGCATGGAAGACGCTGCTTCCCGCCACGAGCACGTTGGCGCCGGCGGCCAGGACCTCTCCTGCCGTCCCCACGGCCACGCCACCGTCCACTTCCACATGGACGGACAGCCCCAGCCGGTCAATCCGCTCCCTCAACGCGCGGACTTTTGGCACTTGCCCACGCATGAAGGACTGGCCGCCGAAGCCCGGCTCCACGGTCATCACCAATACCATCTCCACCTCCTCCAAATAGGGGTAGAGGCTGCAGACGGGCGTGCCCGGCCGCAGGGTGATGCCTGCGGAGCAGCCCGCCTCATGGATGCGGGCGATCATCCCGTGGATGTCGCCTTCGCTCTCCACATGCAGCGTGATGTGGTCCGCTCCCGCCTTGACGAAGGGGTCGATGTAGCGGCCCGGCTGGCTCAGCATCAGATGCACGTCCAACGGCAACGCCGTCACGGGCCGGATGGCCTGCACGATGCCTGGTCCCATGGACAGGTTCGGCACAAAGTGGCCATCCATGATGTCCACATGCACCAGGCCGGCGCCTCCCGCCTCCACGGCGCGGATCTCGTCTCCAAGCCGCGCGAAATCGGCGGCGAGAATGGAGGGCGCAATCCAGACTGCCTTGTGGGAAAGGCCGCCCAATGGCTTTCTGACTGTTGCTGACTGACTCATCTTACACTCCGCTTCCCCCATGGCTTCATGGCAGAAACCATGGCAAATGCAAAAAAAGCGGACACAGCAAGAAACTGCGTCCGCTTCAAGAACCTTCACAACTGGTCCACTCCCGTGGAGCGGAACCCTATTTTGAACCTGTCAGGCCGACGACGGCGCGTGACACCGCCCTCATCCCACTCAGAATCAGGCCTTTACAACCTTGTTGGAGCGGATGCACTGCGTGCAGACAGTCATCGTCACGTGACGGCCATCAACCACCGCATGAACTGTCTGCAGGTTCGGGCTGAATGTCCGCTTCGTGTTCTTCACCACGTGCATACCAATTCCGCCCTTCTTCTTGGCCAGACCACGACGGGTGATGTGCCCGCCAACCACTTTATGCTTGCCGCAAATGTCACAGACTCTGCTCATAATTCCACTCCAGAAGATCAGAACTGAAAAGATGTGCCTCGCCAGCTCGCCGCAATCGCTTGCCGCCAACCGCCGTAAGGCTGAATTCGCCATAATGCATCCCGATGGAACCATGGTAGGGCGGCCGGGACTCGAACCCGGGACCCCCTCATTAAAAGTGAGGTGCTGACTACCGACTGAGCTACCGCCCCACGTATCCCAAGGATGCCTGCCCCTTCTTTCAAAAGGACAGGCTTATACTATAACCCGGTTTCCAGTCCTTGCAAATCAACCACTTGAAATTTGTCGTTTTTGCATAACGTTTTCAAGCGGGTCCGCTGAAATCTCCGCGAAAGCCACCGCTGTCGCCTTGTGAGTTTTCTGTGTCGTTGTCAGGCGACTGACGATTCGGAGTTTTGGTCATTGGCCTTTTCAGAATTATATTAGAGCCTTTATGGATTGCTCTTATTCATGATCAAGAGGAAAAACCATGGGAACATTCAAGACAGTTGAAGAGGCAAGGGCCTATTTCAAGAACGATGGATTCGCTTCCACAAACGGCATCGTGTTGGAGGAACTGGACGATGAGCACGCGCTGACCCGTGTTGTCCTGACTGCGAACCACCGCAACGCAATGGGCGGTGTGATGGGCGGCGCGATATTCACGCTGGCGGATTTCGCTTTCGCCGCGCTCTCCAACCAGCTGCACCAAGGCACAGTCGCCCAGCAGATCAGCATCAACTATCTCGCCGCTCCAAAGGGGAATTGCCTGATGGCCAAGGCCGTCTGCCGAAAGAACGGCCGAAGCTCCTGTGTCATCAATGTGGATGTGACGGACGAATTGAGACGGGATATCGCGCAGTTCGTCGGAACGGGCTTCAAATTATAGAACGGCGGAAGTTTGTAGAACGATAAAAGCCGCATTCCGCCCTTGCGCCTCCCCAAAAGCCTATTCTGCGCTTTTTATATATAATAGGAATAATAGGGGTCTTTTGTCGCTTCTGCAAGCCAAAAGCGCCTTTTGTGAAAAGGGAGGCAGACGTCAGCGTCATCGGTGTCTTTCCATGTGTTTTGTGGACTCTTTTTTGAAAAGTTGCAGAAAATGAAATAAAATGCAAGAAAGGCCAAGGCTCAAAAAAGGCCTGTTTTCGGGCCATCTGCAAGGGAAGGTATTAATATACAGGGTTGCCCCTGAAACGCGAAGAAGGGCATCGTGGGGCCGCGTATGGGCCTTGCCCCAAAAAACGGGAGCCATTTTTCCTATCTTCTGGACGCGTTTTTCATCTTCCCCTCCAGTTTTCGGCGAATTGTCAAGTTTCATGCATTGCATTCAATAATATGTGTTTCATTTCAAAATCTGTTGCGCAAAGAACTGCGTCAGGCCATGGTTGCCATATGGCCGTGTGAGAGAAATGGGCCTCAATGGAATGATTTCGCCGCGTCCGCCTCTCCCAATCCCGTGATAGTCCACTCCATTGTGGGGAAATTTCTAATTTTGAACAAGTTGGTGGATTGAGCATTTGGATTTGGGCATTATAGTAAAAGTTCGCCCCGCTTCTGGGCAGACTCCCGTTGGCGGCGGCGGTTCAACCCATGTCCGCGCAAAGATAGTCCACCTTGAATTGCAACACAAGATGACGACGTTCCACATCAAAACCTATGGCTGCCAGATGAACGAAAGGGACTCCGAGACCCTCGCCTGCCTGCTTTCCGAATGCGGCTACCAGCAAGTGGAAGACGAAAATCTGGCGGACATCATCATCTTCAACACCTGCAGCGTGCGGGATCAGGCCGAGAGGAAGGCCCTTGGCAAGGCGGGGATCCTGTGCCGTCTGAAGCGAGAGAAACCGTCATTGGTCATCGGCATCATGGGGTGCATGGCCCAAAATCATGGTGATGAGCTACTTCGGCAGCTTCCCCATCTGGATTTCGTCGCCGGCACCGACTGTCTGCCGCACATTCCCGACATGGTGGAGCGGGTTCTGGAGACCCGTTGCCGCATGGCGGACATCCATCGGGAGGCCGGCTTCCCCGCGGGCCTGGACCGCCATGAGGAGGGCCGCGTCTGCGCCATGGTGTCCATCATGCATGGCTGCGACCAGTTCTGCACCTACTGCATTGTGCCGCACACGCGGGGACGGGAGAAGAGCCGGCCGCAGGGGGCGATTGTGGAGGAGGTGCGCCGTTTGGCGGACGGTGGCACACGGGAGATTCTGCTGTTGGGGCAGAACATCACTGCCTATCAGGTGTCGGAGGCGCGAAGCCGAGGAGACTATGACCCCCGCCACTCCGCCTTCGCGGACCTGCTTTGCGCTCTTCAGGAGGTTTCGGGACTGGAGCGAATCCGCTTCACCTCGCCTCATGTCCGCTACATGAACGACCATTTTGTGGAGACCGTCTGCGCACTTCCCAAAGTCTGCAAATGCTTCCACATTCCTGTGCAGTCCGGCTCGGACCGCATTTTGAAATTGATGCATCGCGGCTACACGGCCGCCGAATACATGGACCGCATCCAGGCCATCCGCAGCCGACTGCCGGAAGTTTCCTTCACCACGGATGTCATTGTGGGCTTTCCCACGGAGACAGAGGAGGATTTCCTTCAGACTCGGCGTCTTTTCCGCGACGTGGGCTTTGACATGGGCTACATCTTCCGCTATTCACAACGGGAGGGAACCCTTGCCTCCCGCACCATGCCCGACGATGTGCCGGAGGACGTGAAGCATGAGCGCAACCAAATCCTGCTGACAGATCTGGAGGCCCACGCCGCCCTCCGCAACCAGACGTTCAAGGGACGGGATTTGGATGTGCTTGTGGAGGGCGTCAGCAAGCGGAATCCAGAGCGGTGGACCGGCCGCACGGACCTGAACCGAGTCTGCAATTTCCTTCCCGTGGACGGCATCCGGCCGGGGACCATGGCCCGCGTCCACATCACCCGCACCACAGCCAATTCACTTTTTGGTGAAATCCGTCAAGACTGACATGTCCAAACTTTCCTCACATCTTCTTGAGCTGCGGAATCTCTCCGCCATCATCCTGCACGCCGCGTCGCTGGAGGACTATCGGCGCCTTGCCGCCATGTCGACCGCCCCCTTCCCAAATCTGCGGCAAAGCACTGCCGCCCAATGGGATGAAGTCCTCAGCCTAGGCCAGAAGCAAGGTGTCCTGCAACACGACAGCGCCGTCATCATCAACACGGACAAGGAATGCGAGGAGCTGGCGCGGAAGACGTTGATGGGCGAAAAGGGCGGGAGCCTGGCTTCCGCTGTGTCCAAGGCGCTGCCGTCCCTTCCCAACGTGGGCGCCTCCAGCCTGGAACGGGCCTTGCGGGATATCCGCAACAGCTTCTACAGCGGGGACGTGCCCTTGTTCAAGCGGATGGTGAACCACTTCAACCTGCATTTCGCAGAGCATTATCCGGACACCTTCATCCTCCAGTTCATGATGCCTCAGCTGGATGCCCCCTGGCTGGCGGAGGCGGGGCCCTCTCGGCTGGCCATTTGTGCATGGCAGCTGTTCCCGCAGGCCATTCTGCTCCTTCAGCCCGCCGAGACGCTGCTCAACGCCCTCACCCCCATGCTCCGCGTCCTGCCGCCCGCCTCCCTTTTCCCCATCATTGACTACCTGATTCTACGCGGCAAGCTCAAACAAGCGGAAGCCCTTCTCGCCCAGACAGATAACGATGCAAAACAGCTTCGAAAGGCCTGGCTCCTCTTCCTTAAGGGAAAGGACAACGAGGCCATGACCACCTTCATCGACGCCCTATATTCCATCCGCCATGACACCTTCTCCGACTTCTATTTCCAAACGGTGGGCGGCCTGTTCCTCGTGCTGGCCCAAATCAAGGAGAACACGGAGGCATCGTTGACGGCGGCGGAGGCCAATGCCATCTCCGGCAATCACATCGCCGCCTTCCGCCATGCCTATCTTGCGCTGTACCGCTACATAGAGCAGCGACTGAATCACACGCTCCAGCGGCCCATGAATCCAGGGACACGGGAACATTCGCCCCTCTGCCGTTTCTTCGAGCTATTTCCTCAGTATTGGTGCCCCGGAGAGAATCCCGCCGAACTGCGGCAGCGTGCCCTTGAGCTGAAGGCTCAGGCGGAGGAGGGGGGCTACAGCTGGATCGCCGACCAATGCGGAGCGCTGGCTCAGCGGCTGGACGCCAACTGGACCGGCGACATCACTGGAGCGGGACAGCCGCTGGTGCTGGCGGACTGCGTGCGCGTGGAGCCGCCGTGGCGCCGCACGTTGGGCCAGCTCAACGAATTTCTGTCCGAGCCGGTTCAGAACACGGGCTGCCGTCTGGCTTGGTTCCTCAGCCATCAGAGCCAAGGTTCAGGCGCCATCACCCTCAAACCGCTGGAGCAGCGGCAGACCAAGACCGGCCGCTGGGGAAAGGGCCGCGTCTTCCCGCTGATGAAGGCGGGCGCCACCGAAAGCTGGCCCCCTTATCTGACGCCGCAGGACATCTGGGTCTGCTCGCTGCTCTACCGCCATGCAAGAGCCAAGGGCCAGGTGGTCGACGACACGCTGATCCAGACTTTCACCGACAACGAGGCCCTGGGGGGACTGGTGAACCATCCTCTCGTCTTCTGGGACAAGGAGCCCGCCCCCCGCATCCGCTGCGAAAACCAGGTCCCCTACCTGACCCTCACGGTGCAGGAGGGTTGTTATTGCCTCGCCATGACCCCCGAATGCCCTGTTCAGGGAAACATCACTCCCATGAAGGCCGATGACACCCTGCTCAAGCTGTTTGTCTTTGATGACCGCTGCAAACGACTGGCCTCCCTTCTCAACGGAAATCTGATCTTCCCGCAGGAGGCCATGCCGACCATGCAGCCCTGTCTGGCCAGTCTGTGCACAAGCTTCTCCCTGCTGGCGGACACGCCGCTGGACTTCCTGCAGATTCCGGCCATCCATGCCAATGAGAAGCCCATCTTCCGCCTGACCCCCACCGAGCAGGGTCTTCAAGTGGAGTTGGCCTTCCAGCCCTTCCCTGGCTTCCAGACCCTGTTTCAGCCGGGCAGCGGTCCCTGTGAATGGATTAGACACGATGGACGGGACGGAGCCAGGCGCCACATCCGAGACATTGACAGAGAGCTGGCCATCGCCGAAGAGCTGGTGGAAATCTGCACCATGCTGCCCTCAAGCGAAAACCGCGTCTGGAACTGGAAGCTTTCCACCCCCGCCGCCGCCTACGACTTCGTCCTGCAGCTGCAGGAACTGGGCGACCGCTGTTTCGTCCAATGGCCGGAAGGGGGCAAGATCAAGGTTTCCAACCCATTGACATTGCATGATTTAAGCATACGCACCCAACGTCAGAACGACTGGTTCTCCATTAGCGGAGACGTGACGGTCAACGAAGACCTGACTTTGACTCTTTCGGAACTGCTTCGAGCCATGAAGAAAAGCCGAGGCAACTACATCCTGCTCAACGATGGGCAGGTCATCTCTTTGGCGGAATCTTTCCGCAAACGACTGCAGAATCTGGAAATGCTGGGGGAGATGGAAGGAGACACCCTGCGTCTGCCCCAATTTGCCCTCTTCGCCGCCGAACCCGTCATGGATGGCATCCGAAACCTCTCGCGCACAGGAGATTGGGAGGAGCAGCTCAAGCGCATCCACAACGCCATGGAACTGGATCCCAAGGTGCCCTCGGGCTTCACCGCCACCTTGCGAGCCTACCAGATGGAAGGTTTCCTCTGGCTGAATCGGCTGGATGCCATGGGGGCCGGCGCCTGTCTGGCTGACGACATGGGACTCGGCAAGACCGTCCAGACCATTGCCTTCCTGCTGGCCAAGGCGTCGGAAGGCCCTGCATTGGTCATCGCGCCCACCTCCGTCTGCCACAACTGGAAGCTGGAGCTGCAGCATTTTGCGCCGTCCCTCCAGGCTCTGCTGTTCGGGGAAGGAAATCGGAAGCAGCAGCTGGACACCATTGGCCCCGGACAGGTGATGATCAGCAGCTATGGCCTGCTGCAGAGCGAGATACGGGCGTTCCAAAAGGTCCATTGGCGCATCGCGGTTCTCGATGAGGCTCAGGCCATCAAAAACTATCAGGCTAAACGCTCCCAAGCCGCGTTAAGCATCAATGCGGATTTCCATATGGTGACGACCGGTACCCCCGTGGAGAACAACCTGAACGAGCTGTGGGTCATTTTCCACTTTATCAACCCCGGCCTGCTGGGCACGCGGGAGGACTTCCAGCACCGTTTCGTCATTCCCATTGAGCGGAACAACGACAAAGCCGCCACGGAACGGCTCAATTCCCTGCTGCGCCCCTTCCTGCTGCGGCGCTCCAAGGAGCAGGTTCTCACCGAACTGCCTCCCAAGACGGAAATCTCTCTCTTCGTGGAACTTTCCGATGAGGAGCGGGCCTTCTACGAGGCGCTGCGGCGAAATCTGGTGGAGGAGCTCCACGGAACCGAGGGAAACCAGCTGCAGGACGTGACCCAAATGCGTTTCAAAGTGCTCACGGCCATCACCAAACTGCGCATGTGCGCCTGCAACCCCTGCCTTGTCAAGGAGGACTCCAAAATCCACAGCACCAAGCTGGCCATGTTCGAACATCTATTGGACGAGTTGCTTAAGAGCGGCCATAAGTCATTGGTATTCAGTCAGTTTGTGAGACACCTCAACCTGATTCGACAGATGCTGGATTCTCGCGGCATCCCCTATCAGTATTTGGACGGCAACACGTCGCCCAAGGACCGGCTCACCGCCGTGGAGTCTTTTCAGAAGGGGCAGGGGAGCATTTTCCTCATCAGTCTGCGCGCCGGCGGATTGGGGCTGAACCTGACGGAGGCGGACTACGTCATCCATTTGGATCCGTGGTGGAACCCCGCCGTGGAGGATCAGGCTTCCGACCGCGCCCACCGCCTGGGCCAGACCAAGCCGGTCACCATCTATCGTCTCATCGCAAAGGACACCATCGAGGCGAAGATTCTGAACCTGCATCAGGCAAAGCGAAATCTGGCTGACCAGTTGCTGGCCGGAAGCGACGCGCCCAGTTCCTTGAGTCCCGAAGAACTCATTCGCCTGCTGACAGAGCCATAAGAGATGTGGCCCACATGACTTTTGTGCAATTATTGCAATATAATGAATTGCAATAACTGAAAGTTTTCATTAGGTCAAAAAAGTGGAAAAATAGGCCAAAACCGCATTAGGAAGGATGAAAAACGGCCTCTGTTTTTGGGGACTTTGCCCGTTAAGGCCCCTAGAAGGCCCTCTGCGGACATTTTAGGGTCAACCCTGTATATTAATACCTCCCCTTGCATAAGGCCCAAAATAGGGCCACTTTTTGACATTGGAAATTATTGCGTTATATTTCATTTTATGCAATGAGACTTTTAGCGGGGCATGTTCGGCGTCTGTGACCTTGCAGGCCCTGTTCCGCTGGAGGTTTCGCGTTATTGCATTATAGTATCATTGGCGTTAGACTATTGGCCGACAACGCCAAGGAGGCACGACATGGAAGAGAAGCCCGCGATAAAACAGCTCACCACAGGAACAAACGACTTTCCCAAGCTCATTCTCGAGGGGGAGGGAAAGTACGTGGACAAGACGGCGCTGCTCTACGAGCTGGCCATGCCCAAGACGGACGCGCAGTATTTCATCTCGCGGCCTCGGCGCTTTGGCAAGTCATTGATGCTCAGCACGTTGCAGGCGATGTTCGAGGGGCGGAGAGAGCTCTTCCGCGGACTTGCCATCGACCGACTGCCGTGGGAGTGCTGGGACGAGAAGAGACACTATCCCGTCTACAGCTTCACCATGTCCAGCGCCAACGGCACGACCTTCGACGGCTTTGAGTCCGCATTGAAACGCCTGGTCAAGACACTCTGCGGCAAAGTCGGACATCGCTATGACGACGACCTGGAGGCCGCGTCGAATTTCGAGGAGTTCATCAAGGCCGCTGCGGAGAAGTCGCCCACCGGCCAGATCGTGGTGCTCATCGACGAGTACGACGAGCCGGTGGCCAAGTTCCTGGACGACCTCCCCACGCTCCACCGCGTGCGCTCCGTCCTCCACGACTTCTACGAGAAGCTCAAGAGCAACTCC
>JAEEGL015982659.1_pt1 | contig 54601 bp, 37 predicted proteins | sample 9134231 | NCBI WGS metagenome assembly JAEEGL01 (sample SAMN16246548, study PRJNA631951) | gut metagenome | biome: gut microbiome; feature: rumen; material: fiber-attached | host: Bos | place: Iran: Karaj | collected 2018-10
AAACGTGTTTCTCGACCTAGGCTATCTGACCGACACACTGAGTCCCGCGACATTTGTCAGCATGGTCTCGATCAACAACACCTCTTCGGGGACAACACAAGAGTTCAACAGACAGCTTCTGGCCCCCAACGGCCAGAACGGAAACCGACTGGCTGTCCGCGCACGCAGCACCAGCGGCGAACGCTGGCTCTATTTGGACCGCATCATCCTCAGCGACAACCCCTACCCGACCAACATCAGCACCACCGCCTACGGAGTGGCGCGCCGTGAGATACGCTGGAACAACAACACCGGCAACTCGCACTTCACACTCGAATACGGATATGGCGACAACTGGACACAGATTGCCTCCGACAGCTGCCGCGCCATCCTCACCGACCTGCAACCCGACCTCGACTACGAAGTGTTCTTCATTGCCCCCGACGGCGAACGCCTCTGCATACCCTACACCTTCCACAACGAGAGCTATACAGAGTTGCCATATTGCGAGAAATTCGACGGATACAGCATATACTCAAGACCTGTCGACTGGATAGGATACCATAGCCGCAACGGCTATTCGCACCCATATATGACAGGCAACACCGAACTAGAATTCCATGGTTATCAAAATGACATTTGCCAGATTGCCATGCCCGACATAGCCGTCGACAGTCTGAAGTCGCTGGACATTCGACTGAGATTATATAGCAATGATTATCGTTACATAGCTATGGTTGTCGGAATAATGACCAACCGTGCCGGCACAAACACCTTCGTTCCTGTTGACACCCTGCGCAACACCGTCAGCAACACATGGCAGAACTTCCATATCAACCTTGACAGATATCAAGGCTACGGACGCTACCTTACCTTCAAGATGCTCAACACCTCGGGCTGGCAAACATGCTATATTGACAACATCGAAATCAATCCCTGTCCACTGCCCAACTACACCATTGTCGGCTCGACCACGTTAAAGGCCGAAGTGCCGCGTGTGTCGGATGTAGACTACTACATAGAGTATGCTCCGAAGAGTTTCGAACAAGGCCAGATTGACACCGTATGGAATACCGACAGCTCCGCCTACACATTACAATCCGCATCAAATATAGTCCATGTCACCGAGAATCCCTTCTTCCTGGAAGGTCTCAACCCCGCAACCGTATACACCCTCTACTCTCGTTGCGACTCACTGACACCCACCTGCGCAGTGCCAATTTCTCTCACCACGGCAGGCCGGGTACCAGTACCCTACTGCGACAATTTCGACAGCTATACAAACGGCTCAATGCCCACAGGATGGAAGAAAATCAGCTACAGCAACGCCTCCTATCCTCAGAAGAACTCGAACAACCATCTACAGTTCTACAACGACTGCGCCAACAACAGTCGCAGTTATGCCATAATGCCGGATCTGGATATCGACTCAATACGAAATACCGAACTTTTCTTTAACCTCTACACCGAACGGCAGCAGTATCTGATGATTGTAGGTGTGATGAATGATCCAAACAACACAGCCACATTCACACCTGTTGACACCGTCTCAAATTCAGCGGCAAACGGTTGGTATGCAAAACAAGTCTCGATGTCAAAATACACCGGCGCCGGACGTTTCATTACTTTCTGTTTCCTTAACAACACAGGCAACTGCAACTCGATGTATATCGACGACCTCCGAATCCAATCCTGCCCGCGTGCCAATGTTTCACTATCGGCAGGCACTACTGTGCGTTTTGATGTAGACACTACAGCACAAAGTCCAGATTACTGGATTGAGTACGGGCCGCAAGGTATGACTCAACTCGCGGAAGATACTATTTGGAATACTGACAGCTCCGCATATACGCTGCAGCCTCAAAACACAATAATACACGTCACCGAGACTCCGTTCTTCATAACAGGTCTCGAAGAGAACACCACATACGACTTCTACACCCGCTGCGACAGCGCTGTAACCACATGCTTCCCGACACACAGGATTACCACATCAATGAATCTGAACCTTCCTTTCTGCTATGATTTTAGAAACTATAACGGACTACCTCCCTGTTGGCAAAAATACAACAACAATACAAACTACGCTGAATACCCCATACAATATGATTCATGGCACTTACGGTTCTATAACTACAATTCCAATAGAATCTGCCAAGTATCAATCCCCGATATCAACATTGACTCCATCAAAAACATAAATCTTGAATTCCATCTATATGTCGACTACATAAATGATGGCATGATTGTAGGAGTCATGGACAATCTCAACGATATCAGCACTTTTACTCCTATAGACACCTTGTATTGTAACGCGACACAGAATTGGCAGTGGAAGACTCCGCGCATGTGGCGATATAATGGAAGCGGACGGTTTATTACTTTCCGTGCTTTAACAAGCAACAATTATCGTACTGTTTATTTCGCCGACTTAATGCTTCAGACCTGTCCAAGACCGTCAGCAGCACTCTCCGCCGGAACCACGGTGCGTTTCGATGTTGACACCACTGCACAAACTCCTGACTACTGGGTTGAGTACGGGCCGCAAGGAATGACGCAACTGGCGGAAGACACCGTCTGGAACACCGACAGCTCGGCATACACAATCGAACCTCACAACACGATTGTCCACGTTACCGAAACACCTTTCTTCATCACAGGTCTCGATGAGAACACCACTTACGACTTCTATACCCGCTGCGATTCGGCCATCTCGACCTGCTTCCCGACAACCAGAATAACTACAATGAGCACCCGCAATGTGCCCTATTGTGAAACTTTCTCGGGTTATGGTTCCGGATATACCTCGTTCCCGTCTGATTGGAGACGGCATGTCTACAATAGCGATAATTCATACCTGTATGTATATAATGACGGCGACGCGGAGGATTCACGTTCACTACGGTTTTACACCTACAGCAACCGAAATGCTTATGCTGTGCTTCCGGAAATGGACAATGATAATATCAGCAGCCTCTTCATCAATACAAAAATGTGGAGCCAGTCGGGTACAGATGTAGGCACGTTCTGTCTTGAAGTAGGAGTCATGACCAACCCTTACGACATAAACACCTTCCAGGTTGTCGATACGTTACGAAATACAACCAGCGGGCAATGGCAGTATCTCTCCGCATCACTTGCCAGATACAACGGGGAAGGTCGATTTATCGCCATTCGTATGCGCGAGAACAATGGCAACTGGCGAAGTATCTATCTTGACCGGATAGAGGTCCTCTCTTGCGACATTCCTACGGGAGTCACCGCTTCACTGCACAGCAGCAACACCGTGCGAATCAACGCCGCGGATCAGAGCAGCACAGGATTCCTTGTTGAATACGGAACACAGAACTACACACAAGGCGAAGGGACGCTCGTACAGGTGAACCAGCTGCCTTTCGACATCGAACTGGACCATAACACCACCTACGACTTCTACTTCCGTTGCGACACCGGCACACTGACCTGCCGTCCAAAACAGAGCGTCACCACTCAGGCAGCTCCATCGCCCCTGCCGCTCTGCGAGAACTTTGAAAGCTACGGAAACAATAATCTGCCGACATCATGGAGCATGATACGCGACAACAATAACTATGGCAACATATATGTTTATAATAACAATGCCAACAACGGTTCACGCAGCCTGCGCTTCGACTGCTATTATAACTACAGCAACTATGCTATTCTTCCCGATCTGGTAGTCGACAGCCTTAAGGACATTTCCATATCCATGTGGATCAAAGGTCCGTCTGGCAGCAGCCTCGTTGCCGGTGCAATGAGCAATCCCAACGACAAGTATTCTTTCATACCTGTAAAGACACTCTCGTGCGACAACGACACCTACAAACGCTACATATTTAATTTCAGTTCATTACCTAACGATGCCCGCTATATTGCTTTCCGTTCAAATACGCCCAATTCATGCTGCTGGCGCTACCTTTATGTCGACGACCTCTATATCGACACCATCGGTGCCGCCGACTTCCGCATCAGCTCAATCGAGAGCGACGAGGTTACTTTCGCATGGAGCCAGGTGGGCAACCCAACGATGACCATCGAATACGGTCCCGTCGGATTCGTCCGCGGGACAGGAACGACTGTCACCGTTACCAATTCGCCATACACCCTCACCGGACTCGACCCGCTGACCAACTACAAGTTCTATTTCGACGCCATAAGCCAACCCAACGCCACAGGTTATTGCAACACCAACTACAGTGACAGCACAACTGTGTTCACTCCAGCTGGCGGCACAGGATGCATCGACCCCACCAACTTCACCGCCGACTACACCACCTGCTTCTACGGCACCTACGCCAATCCCTATCAGAACACAGGCATTGTTGACTACGGCAGCGACGATGTCCGCAGCCGTCACGCCGTCCACTACGACGCCACCGCAACCGACCCGCGCACCGGAGGCCTGCTGAGAATGGTTCCCGCCGGCGCCGACGCCAGCGTGCGACTCGGCAACTGGAACAGCAACAGCACCACCGCCGAAGGTGAGGCTGTGACCTACAGCCTGTATGTCGACACCACCGCGTTCGACCTCCTGGTGCTCAAATACGCCGCCGTGCTGCAAGACCCGCTTCACGCCCCCAGCGACCAGCCACGCTTCTCGCTCGAGGTACTCGACTCGAACAACACCCTGCTCGACGCCCAATGCGCCGCAGCCGACTTCATAGCCAACCGCAACCTGGGATGGAACCAGGCTGAAGGCGGTGTGCTCTGGAAAGACTGGACCACTGTAGGTGTGGACATGAGCCCTTACGCCGGACAGACTGTCAGAATACGACTCACCACACGAGACTGCGGCGAAGGAAACCATTACGGTTACGCCTACTTCACACTGGGCTGCATGATGAAGAACATGCGAAGCGAGCTATGTGGCGACGTGGACAGCAACACCTTCTACGCCCCTGCCGGATTCGCCTACCGATGGTACTCGTCGGCTGACTCAACGGACACCATCTCGACAATGCAAAGTCTCAAAGTGGAGACAGACACGGTAACATATTACTGCGAATGTTCGTTCGTGGACAACGCCAACTGCCACTTCATCATATCGGCATACGCGGGAACCCGCTACCCGTTGGCTGGCTTCAACTATACGGTGGAAGTGCGCGACTGCCAGTTCCACGTGACCTTCAACAACACCTCAACCATATCGCCCGACGGCATCAATCCTATCGGCACCGGCGAGGGTTGCGAGAGCGCCCTCTGGGATTTCGGCGACGGACAGGCGTCGGCTAACTACAACGTGACGCATATCTACAACAGTCCTGGAACATATATCGTCAACCTTGTAAGCGGCATCGCCGACAACACCTGTACCGACACCGCCTCGCAGACCATCACGCTAACCTTGCCAGGCACCGCCTACGAACTCAGCGGCGACTCCAACATATGTCTCGGAAACAGCGCGACTCTCACCATGAGCGGTGCATACAGTTTCACATGGGACGACGGCTCGACACTGGGCACCCGAACCTTCACACCCGACACAACAACACAGTACTCTGTTAGCCTGGTGGACAGCAACGGATGCGCCGACACCCTCAGGCACATAGTCAACGTGTTCCCCATAAGTTACAACAATATTTACGAGACCACCGTCGAGAACAACCTCCCCTATACATATATTAATAATGTATATGCGGGCGACACTCTCGACACAATAGCTCTCACCAACTTCGCCGGATGCGACAGTATTGTATACTTCCAGCTCCACGTTTACCGCAACGTGACCGCCACCGACGACAGCACCGTCTGCGAGAGCGCGCTGCCTCTGCAATGGAACAACAAGGTGTTTGACACCGCGGGAACAATCGTCGACACATTGGCCACAACACACGGTGCCGACAGTGTGCTAACAATGACTCTCTATGTCATACCGACAACTTACGCATACTATTATGACACGACAATAGAGAACAACTTGCCTGTGTACTTCAACGGGCACACCTACACAAACGACACTGTGGACACGTTGAGCGTTCAAAACGTGGCAATGTGCGACAGTATAATCTACTACTCACTATTCGTACACCATAATATCTCGGCGTCGGCCGACAGCGCCGTATGCCAGTCCGAACTGCCATTCACATGGAACCACCGCACCTTCACAGAGGCTGGTTCGTTGCTCGACACCCTGACCGCACACACCGGAGCCGACAGCGTTTTGACAATGAACCTGACCGTCTATCCAATTTACGACATCTATGACACCATTACCATCTGCGAGAACTCTCTGCCCTACACATGGCGCGACACCACAATAGGCACCGACGCAGGCAACACCTACATCAGCGACTATACAATCCATAGGCTCTCCTTCAACCTGTGCGACAGCGCGATGCACCTCAACCTCACCGTCGACAGCAACACCCACAGCAGTCTGACGCTCTCAATAATCGAAAACAACCTGCCCTACACTTGGAACAACCGGACATTCGACACAGCGTCCACACAATTCGACACATTGGTGAACGCCGCGGGATGCGACAGTCTTATCACTATGACGCTGACAGTGTTTGAGAACGTTGGAACCGCGGTCGACAGCACCGTCTGCCAGTCCGCCCTACCTATTGCATGGAACAGCCGGACCTTCGACCCGACAGACTTCAACACGCAAATGGCGATACTCAGCTCTACCAAGTTCGACACTCTTAGCACCATCAACGGCGCGGACAGTGTGGTGACTATGACTCTCAACATCATACCAACCACATACTCAACTGTCAACGAACAAACCGACGAATCGCAACTCCCGTACTCCTACTACCACCACTCCTATACAGGTCCCGCATACAACGACACCGTACACATACTCGGCATGGAAGGATGCGACAGTATTGTAACCTACTCGCTTGCGGTCAGCTACACCGTCGACAGCACTGTCTGCCAGTCCGACCTGCCTGTCACATGGAACAACCGCGTCTTCACAGGCGATTCATCGACATACAACACTCAACTTGCGAAATTCATTCTCAACGACACGCTCGTTGCCATCAGCGGTGGCGACAGTCTGCTGACAATGCGACTCTCGGTGATTCCCACCACCTACTCCAACGTATATGAGGTTACCGACGAGAACATGCTGCCCTACACCTACCACCACCACACCTACCAAGGTCCTGTCGCCAACGACACCCTTCATATCACCGGTGTGGAAGGATGCGACAGTATTGTTTCCTACTCGCTGGCGGTCAACTACATTGTTGACTCATCTGTATGTATAACCCAGCTACCTCTGACATGGAACAGCATAACATTTGAGACGACAATAGCAGGCAACACCACCTCGTTCACCGTCACCGAGCGCGACACACTGACTTCCGTCTCGGGAGGCGACAGCCTGCTTACCATGCGACTTACGGTGCATCCAATCTATCATTGGTACGACACCTCTGTGGTATGCCGCAATACGCTGCCCTACAGCTGGCGCGACACAGTGTTCGGTGTAGGCTCGATGGACGGCGACTATAACCTGTCACGCCTGTCGATTCACGGATGCGACAGTCTCATGTCGCTCAAGCTCACCGTCGGTGACACCTTCGTCAATTACGACACCATTGTCGTATGCGCGTCGAACACTCCTATGACATGGCTCGACACATCACTGACAATCGCTCACACCTCGACATCGGCCACCGCGTCAGACCTTGTGGAGGATATCACTCTTCATCGACTCACAACATTGGGTTGTGACAGCAACTACCATCTGCGACTGACCATACACCCGACCTTCTCGCTCCGCGACACAGCCACCATCTGTGAGAACTCGCTGCCTTACTCATGGCGCGACACCTCCATCAATGTGACTCCCACGGTCAACTCAATAGTCGACGTACAACTCTCGGTTCTGAACTCGGTTGGTTGTGACAGTACCATGCTCCTCAACCTCACTGTCGACACCAACACCCATTCCGTAATCCACGAGTACATTGTCGAAAACCAACTGCCCTACTCCTACCACTCCTACACCATCACCTCCGACAGTCTCTCGACTTCATCCCAACAGTCTGAATTCGACACCAGTCTTGTGATACCAAACTCACATGGATGTGACAGTCTCATCAGCTACACCCTGACCGTATACCACAACGTCGCAAGCACAGCAAACCAAACCATCTGTTCCGACGCGCTTCCAATAACATGGAACGGTGTGACATTCGACGCATCAGACTTCCAACTCTCGGTTCTCAATCCGCAACTCTCGACCAAGACAGCAACTCTCGCCACCTCCACCGGAGCCGACAGCGTGGTCACGATGAATCTGACAGTCAACCCTGTCCATCATACCGACGACAACATAGCCATCTGCCGCGACGCACTTCCTTACTCATGGCAGAACATAACCGTCACCTCCGACAGTCTGCCTGAGGGTACCTCGTTGTTCAACTCCCAGTTCACCACACTCAACATCTACGGTTGCGACAGCTCATTCTCGCTCAATCTGACCGTCAACGACACCTATGATGTGGTCGAACATATAGAAAGCTGCGAGCCTTATGTCTGGAATGACGGCATTACCTACACAGTTGATACGTATGGTCCACAGATTACACTGGCAAGCATTGCGGGATGCGACAGCGTGGTGACTCTTGATTTCCATATATCGGCGGCCACCTACACCTACCTCACCGACAGTTTCTGCCTAGGAACAATCTACACATTCCATGGAACCCCGCTGACAACAGGCGGCATATACAACGACACATTGCAAACCACCCAACATTGCGACAGTATCGTTTCGCTTACTCTCACAGCGCTCACCACCCCGCAGATTTACATCGACGCAACACCCGACTGCGAATGGTTGACATACAACATCATTGTCAACACCACCGTCGACTATCTGCAGTGGAGCTACGACGGACACAGCTGGAACACTGCCTGGGGTCCGCAAGACGGCGCGCACCTGCTTGTACGGCCCAACACGACAACCACACTCACCCTTGTGGTCGACTACCTGCCCGAGGAGACTTGTCCCGCGACACAGTCCATCATACTCAATCCTATCATCCAGCCTATGGCCCAAATGCAGGTAACACCCGAGTATCTGACCTATGAGCAGACGACTCTGAGTGCTGTCGACCGCAGTTCTGGTGCCATAACAAGGGAGTGGTTCGTGGACGGTGTATCCTTCGGCGAAGAACAACAGATAACCTACAGTCCCGACATTTTCTCAGACTCGGTAGAACTGCTTCTAACCGTAGCCTCTGAGCAATGTGTTGACAGTGTCACACAGATTGTCTACATATATCGCAACACAGTATACTCGCCCAACGCCTTCACTCCCGATGAAAGCACCAACCGCGAATTCATGCTGAAACTCGACGGCATTCTTGAATTTGAGCTTGCCATATACAACCGACAAGGTCTGCTTGTGTTCCATACCACCGACCCGCAACAGCCTTGGGACGGCACATTCAAAGGCAAACCCTGTCCACAAGGCAACTACGTATGGGTACTAAAATACACCACCAACGACATGCCTAAAATACCAAAGACCCAGAAAGGTTCCGTCCTGCTTATCAGATAAAAACAACAATTCACGATTCACAATTCACGATTCACAATATGTACACAAACGACTTAGGGCTATACATAGCCCACTGCGACGAGGGAAACCTCACAATCAATAGCAAAATGGCCAACCGCCACGGACTTATAGCCGGAGCCACCGGAACAGGAAAAACCGTAACCTTGCAGGTAATGGCCGAATCGTTCTGTCAGGCTGGAGTCCCCTGTTTCATGGCCGACATGAAGGGTGACCTGAGCGGCATCAGCAAAGCCGGCTCTATGAGCGGTTTCATTGAGAAACGCAAAGACTCATTCGGAATACCCGACCCTCAGTTCCAAGCCTGTCCCGTAAGATTCTACGACGTTTTCGGAGAACAAGGACACCCCATCCGTGCCACAATCTCGCAGATGGGTCCGCAACTGCTGTCGCGGCTCCTCGGTCTAAACGAGACTCAAGACGGTGTACTCAATATCGTTTTCCGCATCGCTGACGAACGTGGTTTGCTCATCCTCGACCTCAAGGATCTCAGGGCAATGCTCGACTATGTGTCAAAACACGCGAAGGAGTATACCACCAAGTACGGCAACATCTCGTCAGCAACAGTGGGAGCTATACAAAGGGCCCTTCTGCAACTCGAAAGCCAAGGTGCCAACCAATTCTTCGGTGAACCCTCGTTTGACATCAACGACCTTATCCAAACAGAGAACGGGAAAGGAATCATGAGTGTACTTGCTGCCGACAAACTGATGATGCAGCCAAAACTGTACAGCACTTTCCTTCTCTGGCTCATCTCAGAGCTCTATACCACTCTTCCTGAAGTAGGCGACCAACAGATGCCTAAACTGATATTTTTCTTCGACGAGGCCCACATGCTTTTTGAGGACACATCAAAAGCACTCGTCGACAAAATAGAGCAGGTCATACGCCTTATACGCAGCAAAGGCGTGGGCATTTACTTCATCTCACAACTACCGACCGACATACCCGACAACATTCTCGGTCAACTCGGCAACCGCGTACAACACGCCCTTCGCGCCTATACCCCACGCGACCAGAAGGCGGTGAAAGTGGCCGCCGAAACTTTCAGACCCAATCCGTCGTTCAAAACCGAAGAGGCAATAACAACACTCGAAACCGGCGAAGCCCTTGTGAGCTTCCTCGACACCAACGGAGCCCCAGGCATTGTGCAACGCGCCAAAGTGCTCTTCCCTCTGTCGCAAATTGGGGCAATAACCGACGCTGAGCGCAAAGAAGTAATGAACCGCAGCGCCATCGGTCACAAATACGACACCATGATTGACCGTGAAAGCGCATATGAACAACTTATGGCCGAAAGCCAAAACCTACCCGAGAGCGCAGACGTGTCAAACAAGCCCGCCCCAAAGGAGAAAACTGGAGCATCGAAAAAGAAAACCGGTCTGATAGGCAAAGTGCTCAAAGCCATTCTAACCGCTGTGACAGCCACTCTCGGCACCATAGTTGGCACCGCTGTCAGCGACAAGGTCAGCGGCAAGAAGACCAAGTCGAGAACCTCAGCGGGACAACGCATAGTAAAGAACGCCACCTCGTCGGCAACACGCACTGTTACCCGCGAACTCACCCGCGACATACTTGGAAATTTAATAAAATAACCTTTAAACCTTTTTAAACTCTTATGAAAAAATCAATCTGGATTATTCTTGGCATCGTGGCCGTCATAGTTGTTTGGGCCATCTCCGCCAACAACAAAATGAATGTCAAACAAGAAAACGCCACAAGCAAATGGGCCGACGTGCAGGCCGACTATCAGCGCCGCAAAGACCTCGTCGAACAGGCCATCAACGTCGTTAAAGGTGCTGGCAACTACGAGGCTGGAACTCTCGAAGCCGTAATCAAAGCCCGCAACAACGCACCCCAACTCGACGCCAACGACCTCACCGAGGAAAACATCGCAAAATTCCAGGCAGCCTACGACAAGATGGCACAGGAGATGACTCGCGCCATCAACGTAACCGTGGAACGCTATCCCGAACTGACAGCCACCAAGAGTTACCAGGAATTCCAAGCACAAATAGAGGGGTGTGAGAACCGCATCAACGTCTCTCGCAAGAAATTCAATGACGCCGTACGCGAATACAACACCATGCTGCGCGTCTTCCCCAACAGCCTGATCGCATCCATCTTCGGTCATAAAGCAATGGGATATTTCCAAGCTTCCGAAGGTGCGGAAGAAGCCCCCTCAACCGAAGCTCTGCTATAAACCACTTCACACTCTCACACTTCCACAACTCCCATGAAACAAACAGCGAAACTTGTCCTCTCAACGACGTTGGTTATCCTTCTCACTTCGTTCAGCCGTACAGACTCGTCTGTATACGACGAGATCGGCTGGCTCCCAAAGAAGGGAATGCACCTTGTCTACGACTTCTACGGCATCCTGTCCGACGAACAGACAGCCTCCCTCGAAGAGCGCCTCGTCGCTTTCAACGACAGCACCTCCAACCAAATTGCCGTTGTTTTCACACCGGCTTTCGGAGGACGCGACATCTCATCTTTCGCCTTTGAACTCGGTGACGAGTGGGGCATCGGACAAGGATCTCTCAACAACGGAGTCATTATCGTCATAAAACCCAAGGACGACACCGACGGACAAGTGGAGATTGCCCCAGGACTTGGTCTGGAAGGCGCACTGCCCGACATTTTCTGCAAACGCATCATAGAGGATGTGATGATCCCTCATTTCCGGGAGGACGATTATTTCGGCGCGGTATCCGAAGCGCTCGACATAATTATTCCCGTCTGCGCCGGTGAATACAGTTATAAGCAGTACAAAGATGACAACGACATATCACCCCTCGCCACCCTTATCATCACCATACTCGTCATTGCCGCCATCTGCTGGCTTGTCCATAAAGGTGATAAGAAAACAGGCGGAGGTTTTGGCAGCGGCTATGGTGGCACTTACTATGGCGGCAACACCAGAGTGAGTGGATGGGGAGGCTCGTCTTGGGGAGGAAGTTCAGGCCATTCTGGCGGTTTCGGCGGTTTCGGCGGCGGCTCGTTTGGCGGCGGCGGAGCCTCCGGAAGATGGTGATCTCTATTGTTAACCAAAAAACCACAACAGTGGTTCACGGACTCCGTATCATGAAATGTGAGTAATCAACAATTGTTGAAAAAAAGTGCAACCTTTTTCATTTCCGACTGCGAAATTAAACTTAATTTTGCAGTCGGATTTTTATATACCAAACATTTGAAACAAACACATAACAATATGAGATTCATAATCAATAGCCAATTATTCCTCAAGCACCTCAACTCCATCAGCGGGGTGATTACGAACAACAACACCGTCCCCATCATCTCATGTTTCCACATGCATCTCGACGACAAGGTCCTGACCATCAAAGCCACTGACCTTGAAACCACTATGGTGAGCCACATCGAGCTTGAAAATGCGCGCGTCGAAGGCATTGACACCGTCGCCGTTCCCGCAAAACTGCTCCTCGACATGCTTAAATCCATGGACGACATGCCGCTCAACTTTTCTGTCGACGCAACTACATTTAGCATCGAGATCAGCTCTGGCGACGGCAAATACAATCTCGCCGGCCTCAATGCGGAGACCTTCCCCGCAATGCCTGAGATGAAGGAGACCACTCAGACTTCCATGCCGGCGTCTGTTCTTGTCAACGCCATCAACAAAACCGCCTTTGCAGCCAGCAACGACGAGATGCGTCAGCAGATGTCAGGAATCTATTGCGAGATGAACACCGAAAGCGTAACATTTGTAGCCACCGACGCCCACAAATTGGTTCGCTACCGCCGCAACGACATCCACGCCGACGAGGTTGCCAGCTTCATCCTTCCCCGCAAACCAATAACACTGGTCAAAAACATACTTGCCTCCAACAAAGAAGACATCGACGTAACCATAAACTACAACAACACCAACGTGTTCTTCACGTTCGACAACTTCCTCATCATCTGCCGTCTTGTCGATGGCAAATACCCCAACTACGAGGCAGCCATCCCCAAAGATAATCCCAACAAACTCACCCTCGACCGCCAAACTTTCATCAACACCCTTAAACGTGTAAGCCTTTTCGCCAACCAGTCCACACACCAGGTGCGACTTTCCATAAAAGAACGCGAAGTTGAGATCTCGTCGGAAGACATCGAATTCTCAAACAAAGCTCACGAGACCATTCCCTGCAGCTACGACGGCGATCCTATGGACATCGGATTCAATGCGAAATTCCTGACCGAGATGGTGTCAAACCTCGACACCGAGAATATCCTTGTCGAACTCTCCCACCCCAGCCGCGCTGGCATCATCTTCCCCGTAACCGAAGACGACGACAACAAGGGCGAAGATATACTCATGCTTGTCATGCCCGTCATGCTCGCAAACTAATTGTGAAAGAGTGAACTCTATCACATATTATTATCCCCAACATACACTTTAGCATCTTTTTCTTGAAAATCCTGTCCCTACCGACAGGATTTTTTTTGTGCTTCACTTCTTTTTCAACTTCCGCTTTTCAATTTAATTCGTATCTTTGCACCACTATGAGCAATACCAAAACAAAACGCCACGGCAAGATAAGACTTTGGGCAGGAAGAACTTCCACCATTTTTAGCATCATGTTGGTGCTATTCGTTTTTGGGCTCCTGATGTTTGTCGAATACCATTCTTACAAAGCGACACACGAAATGCAGGAGCGAATAACATACCAAGTGGACCTCAACGCCGAAACCACTGAGGAGGAAGCTTTAAGCCTACGGGATGAGCTCCTCACCCTCGACTATGTTAAAAGCGTGGACTATATCTCAGCCGACGAGGCCGCCCGACTTTTCAGCGACCAACTCGAAGAGGATTTCCTCTCGCTGCTCGACAGCGTCAACCCCCTCTACCCCACCCTTATGGTTACCCTTCGTGCAAGCAACAATCCCTCCAAGATAACAGAACATCGCAACCTCTTTGAAAAGGAGGTTATGGAATACACCAATGTCGACGGGGTTACCTACCACGAAACTATGCTCAACGACCTGAGTTTGATTTTCTACAAACTCTCTTGGATACTGATAATCTTCGTCATACTACTTCTCATTGTCTCTGTGGCACTAATCAGCACCACCATACGTATCGCCATCTACTCAAACCGCCAGACCATACGTACCATGAGCATGGTTGGTGCGAAAATGGGCTTTATCACCCGCCCGTTCCTATGGCGCAGTATACTCTACGGATTCCTGGGTGCCTCTTTCGCCACCATCCTCATGTATGCAGCTATCTATGTCTTCAATAAACAATTCCACCTTGCGCTATTCCACCCACGCTATTTCGCAGGCTATGCGATTCTGATTGCCGCCGTGTTTGTAGTCGGCATAGCCATCTCGTTCATAGCCACCTATTTCTCCGTACACCGTCACATACGCAGCAAAAGTGAGTATTAATCCACGCCGCTAACAAGATGGACTGTGTAACATAACTCAGAATTCAAAAACAAAAAATATGAAACCCGCAAACAACACTCACAAGAACAATTCACCCGAATCCCGTAACGGAAACAAACCAAAGAACGGCGAGGAATCTTCCAAAACCACATTCGCTTTCGGACCCGTCAACTATATTCTTCTTGGTGTCGGTATCCTCCTGTTGGGAATAGGATATATACTTCTCAGCGGCGGCGGCAGCGACGATCCCAACGTCTTCAACCACGACATGTTCGACAATCGCCGTCTTGTAGTAGCCCCCCTGCTTATCGTCATTGGACTCGTTGTCGAGATATGCGCCATCATGTTCCGTCCCAAAAGCGACAAAGGAGAGAATTAACGAAAAATAAGCACTTATCATGGATTGGTTAGAAGCTCTTATTCTCGGAATCATCCAAGGCCTTACCGAATACTTACCGGTAAGCAGCAGTGGACATCTTGTAATTGGACAGGAACTCTTTGGTCTAGACAGTGGCGAGGGCAAACTCGCATTCACCGTCCTACTCCATGTAGCCACAGTCCTCAGCACCATCGTCATACTTTGGAATGAAATTGTATGGATTTTCGCCGACCTGTTCAAGTTTAAATGGAACGACGGCACCAAATATGCTGTAAATATTATCATCTCCATGATACCCGTAGGCATCGTGGGCGTTTTTTTCAAAGACAAAGTGGAGGAGATTTTCGGCAGTGGACTTCTTATCGTTGGAATATGCCTGCTGATAACAGCCAGCCTTCTGGCTTTCAGTTATTGGGCAAAACCTCGTGAACGTGAGAAAATATCTCCATTCCACGCATTCATCATCGGTATAGCGCAAGCCCTGGCCGTCCTCCCCGGTCTCTCACGCTCCGGTTCGACCATAGCCACAGGTCTTCTGCTGGGCAACAAAAAAGAACGCTTGGCACAATTCTCGTTCCTTATGGTAATACCTCCTATCCTTGGAGAAGCTCTGCTCGATGTCAAAGACATCGCCGAAACAGGTGTCAGCGCATCTTTTGGGGGAATCAGCCCTATAGCTGTAATCATCGGATTCCTTTCCGCTTTCTTTGTCGGATGCCTTGCCTGCAAATGGATGATTAATATCGTCAAGAAAGGCAAACTCATCTGGTTCGCACTCTATTGCGCCATTGTAGGAACAGCGGTTATCGTACTCCCTCACATTTTGTAGAATGTCCGACAAACCGGGTCTTATTATCCCTGTCGACAAGCCCGTTGGCTGGACCTCCTTTCAAGTTGTCAACAAACTGAAGTGGCACCTGCGGCGCACACTCGGAATCAAAAAACTGAAAATAGGCCATGCCGGCACCCTCGACCCTCTTGCGTCGGGACTGCTTCTTGTATGCATCGGCGGAGCCACCAAGCAGATTGAGCAACTGCAGTCAGGCATCAAAGAGTATTCCGGCACCATGGTTCTCGGTGCCACAACGCCCTGTTTCGACCTTGAGCGAGATATTGACCACTATTATCCCACAAGTCAGATAACAGAGGAGTTGATTGAGCGCACACGACACCGCTTCGTTGGTGAGATAGAGCAGGTCCCTCCCATGTTCTCGGCCGTTAAGGTCGACGGCAAACGAGCCTACGTTTCGGCACGCAACGGCGAGATTGCCCAGATTGCGTCCAAGCGTGTGACTATACAAAGATTCGAAATAACCGCATTTCGCCCCGGTGACATTTCTAAACTCACAATCCCGGATTCACAGTCTTTAAAACTTACAAATACCAATTCCAAAGAGTTATACCGCAACCCTCAGGGACACATCCCCGAGGGACTTCCCCAACTTGACTTCCTCATCACATGCAGCAAGGGCACATATATACGCAGCGTCGCACGCGATTTCGGCGAAGCACTTGACAGTGGAGCGTTCCTAAGCGCCTTGCGACGTGAGAGAATCGGCGACTTCACACTCGCCGACGCTATACGCATAGAGGAAATCGAGGGCAGACTGAACTCTGAGAATCCTATGCTTCAACCGTTAAAACAAACACTTCTATAATTTCTGTTACACCCACTTTGAAAAGTTAAAACACAGCAAAATACCTATAAAAATAACACATTAATACAGAATAATATACATACTTTTTCACACCAAAAAAGTTAAAAAACTTGACTTCGCTATCAGAATTTTGTATCTTTGCAGAATTCTGATATTTTTTTATTGAATTTTAACTTTTCACATTTCATTAAATGATCAACACCCTCTATTCCACAATGAAACTCTCGCAATTCAAGTTCAACCTCCCTAAAGACTTAATTGCCGAGAAACCCTCAAAACTGCGCGATGAAGCCCGTCTTATGGTTCTCGACCGCAAAAACCAGACCATAGAGCACAAGCTTTTCAAGGACCTTATCAACTATGTCGACACCGACGACGTGGTTGTCGTAAACAACACCAAAGTGTTTCCGGCACTTCTGAGTGGCGAGAAAGAGAAGACCGGCGCGCAAATCACCGTATTCCTCCTTCGCGAGCTCAATCCTGAGACTCGTCTGTGGGATGTGGTTGTTGATCCCGCGCGGAAAATCCGCATTGGCAACAAACTCTATTTTGGAGAAAGCGCATCGCTCGTGGCTGAGGTTATCGACAACACAACCTCACGCGGACGCACCATCCGTTTTCTCTATGACGGCACACACGAGGAATTCATACGTCTTATCAAGAGCATGGGACAGACTCCTCTGCCCGACGAGATTCGCGCAATGAGAGATATCACCAACGAGGACAAAGAACGCTACCAGACCATCTACGCCAAAGTCGAGGGCGCGGTGGCGGCACCGACAGCCGGACTGCACATCAGCCGCGAGCTGATGAAACGCTTCGAGATAAAGGATGTGAAATGGGCCGAGCTTACTCTCCACGCCGGAATAGGCAACTTCAAACCCATCGAGGTGGAGGATTTGAGCAAACACCGCATGGACTCGGAGGAGATGAATATCGACGAGGAGTGCTGCAACATCATCAACAATGCGAAACGCACAGGCCACAAAGTATGCTGTATCGGCACAACAACGATGAAAGCCATTGAGACCGCCGTCACTATCCCCGGCAAGGTAAGTCCCTACTCCGGATGGAGCAACAAATTCATCTTCCCTCCTCACGATTTCACCATCGCTGACATGATGGTCACCAACTTCCATCCTTCCATGTCGTCGATGTTCATTATGGTATCAGCCTTCGCGGGACCTGAATTCCTAATGCAAGCCTACCAGACAGCCATAAAGGAGAAATACAAATTCCACACCTACGGCGACGCCATGCTGATATTATAGTTTAACCTTCACACCTCTTTCAACTTTCAATTATATTCCTCCCCTAAGCTAGGGGGTGCAAGCTCCTGTGGAGAACGTAGATCTAATTGCGTGTCGCAAATGCCGAAGGGTGGAGGAGTGTGTATTCTCAACTTACAATTATACCCTCTTTAACCTTTAACCTATAAACTTTACACTTTACCTTGACTCCTCTCGCCGAACTACTCCGCCCCACCTCACTCGACAGCTATATCGGGCAGCAACACCTTGTTGGTCAAGGTGCGGTGCTTCGCACGCTCATAGAGAGCGGGAATATTCCGTCAATGATTTTCTGGGGACCTCCGGGTATTGGCAAAACCACTCTGGCAATGATCATAAGCCAGACTCTCCACCGTCCGTTCCACACCCTCAGCGCCATTAGCAGCGGCGTCAAAGAGGTGCGTGAGGTGATAGAGCAAGCCAAGAAAGAAGAGGGTTCCATACTATTCATCGACGAGATCCACCGTTTCAACAAAGCACAGCAGGACTCTCTTCTCGGAGCCGTCGAACGAGGCACAATAACACTCATTGGAGCCACAACCGAGAATCCTTCTTTCGAAGTCATTTCGGCGCTTCTCTCTCGCTGTCAGGTATACATACTCAAAGAATTCGGCAAAGCCGAGATGCAGCAGCTTATAGCCAGTGCGGTAAACCACTACGTCTCACAAGGGCGTACTGTCGAGGTCAAAGAAGACGAGGCTTTGTTGCGCATAAGCGGAGGCGACGCCCGCAAACTCCTAAACGCTTTCGAACTTGTTGTGAATCGCGACAGCGGCCAGCATGTCGTTATCGACAACGACAAAGTCACCAATGTCATACAGCAAAACCTCGCCCTTTACGACCGTCAGGGCGAAATGCACTACGACATTATCAGTGCCTTTATCAAATCTATGCGAGGCAGTGACCCTAACGGAGCGGTATATTGGTTGGCACGCATGATTGAAGGTGGCGAAGATCCTGTGTTCATTGCGCGCCGTATGCTCATCTTCGCCAGCGAGGATATCAGCAACGCCAACCCCAACGCCCTGTTGCTCGCCAACGCCTGCTTTGAAGCAGTGACCAAGATAGGTTACCCCGAATGCCGCATAACGCTGTCGCAGTGCGCCATCTATCTCGCCAACAGTGTCAAGAGCAACAGCACCTACATGGCTCTTAACAATGCACAACAAACCATTAGACAAACCGGCGACCTTCCCGTACCGCTGCATATCCGCAACGCGCCCACCAAGTTGATGAAAGAACTGGGCTACCACGACGGATACAAATATGCCCACGACTATGCCGGCAATTTCGTCGACCAGGAGTTCCTGCCTGACGCACTGCGCGGCACCAAATTCTACGAACCCGGTGACAACGCCCGAGAGAACGAGACCCGCAAACTTCTCCAATGGCGCTGGAAACAGAAATACGGTTATTAAATCATGGCAGACGCTCTCCTGACTGTTGAAAACCTGACAAAATCGTTCGGCGACAAACTGTTGTTTGAAGACATCAGTTTTGGCATCAATGCAGGACAGAAAACCGCCCTCATCGCTCGCAACGGCTATGGCAAAAGCACCCTGCTGAACATCATCACCGGCAAGGAGTTACAAGACAGCGGCAAAGTCACTTTCCGAGGCGACACAAAAATGGCATACTTGCCTCAGAACCCAGACTTCCACGCACATCAGACGGTGCGCAGTTTTGTCGAAGCTGCCGAGCGTCCCGAAACCGTAGAGCCTTGGGATTTTGAGCAACGCATCAACGAGGTGCTTTCCCGTCTTGAAGTGGACAGACTCATGGACCGTCCAATGGACACACTCAGTGGTGGAGAGCAAAAAAAAGTGGCGCTGAGCCGCATACTTATTGACGACACCAACCTACTGCTTCTCGACGAGCCTACCAACCATCTCGACATTGCCATGATTGAATGGTTGGAGGAATTTCTCCGCAAACAGCGGCTGGCCATACTGATGGTTACACACGACCGTTACTTCCTCGACCATGTATGTGAGGACATCATTGAACTCGACAACAGCCGCCTCTATCTTTACCGCAGCAGTCGAGGCGACACCGATATTCACAAGGCAAGTCCCTACTCCTATTATATTGAAAAGAAAGCCGAGCGCGAATACAACGAACGCGCCGAGGTTGAAAAAGCCAAAAGCCTATACCGCACCGAACTGGAATGGATGCGTCGCATGCCTCAGGCCCGAGGCACCAAAGCGCGAGCCCGCATTGACGCCTTCTACGAACTGGAGCAGAAAGCCCACACTCGTTTCGAGGAACAGCGAAGCGAACTCAGCGTCAAAACCGAACGTATCGGTGGCAAAATACTTGAACTCTACAACGTATGCAAGTCATTCGACGGGCGCAAGATTGTGGACGATTTCTCCTTTACCTTCAAACGCGGCGAAAAAGTTGGCATTGTTGGACCTAACGGCATAGGCAAGAGCACATTCCTCAGCCTTATCACCGAACAGATGCGTCCCGACAGCGGACGTGTGGTTGTGGGACAAACCATCCAATTCGGAATGTACAGTCAGAGCGGAATGAAAGCCAAGGACGACATGCGTGTCATCGATATCATCCGCGAGGTGGCCGACGTCATTGAACTCGACAACGGCAAAGAGATGTCCGCCCATCAATTCCTCTCCTATTTCGGTTTCGACGACATGACGCAGTACAACTACTATGGCAACCTCAGCGGTGGCGAACGGCGTCGACTCTACTTGCTCACCGTCTTAATGGCCAACCCTAACTTCCTTATCCTCGATGAGCCAACCAACGACCTTGACATATATACTCTCGACATCCTGGAACGATTCCTGATAGGTTACAAAGGCTGCCTGGTCATTGTCAGCCACGACCGCAGCTTTATGGACAACATCGTCGACCATCTCTTCGTGTTCGAAGGTAACGGAATAATTCGCGACTACCACAGCAACTACACTCAGTATATGGCCGAGCGGCAGCAACGTGAGCGCGAACAGCAGAAACAGCGCAAAGAGGAAAAACCACGATATGAGCGTTCACGCAGCGATAAGCCCAAAGCCACTTACAAGCAACAGAAAGAATACGAACAGCTGACGGCAGAGATTGAGAAACTAACACAAGAGAAAGCGGAACTTGAGGCATTGTTGTCGGGTGCCAACGCGGACTCCGCGAAAATCGCCGAGGCTTCTATACGAATAGGACACGTCATAGCCGACCTCGACGAGAAAGAGCTTCGCTGGCTCGAACTTGACGAACTGATATCATGACAAAGATAAACAAGGAGTCTAAATGAAACAATAACAGGACTTCTGTAAACACAATAACACATTACCCCATGCTTACAATTGGAAAGCTAAACGAGCTAATCAAAAAACTGGCACCAGCTCAATACAACAGCATCATCATCGACAACGCTGTGGCGGTCAAAGAACACAAATACTGCTACATCCATGCGGAGACACAAAAGGTGGAATTCCGCTCGGAAAGTTTATCAATCGCCGTCGACAGCGAATTGGAGAAACAACTTACAGAGGCGATATTCCCAGCCTCAAAGGAATCCGGACAACAACACGCGGCACCCTACATCCCCGTAGAGAAAACGTTGATAGCGCAAATAAAAGAGGCCCCACGTTTACAAAACGGGAGTTTCCTCGACAACGCCAAGAGGAAATTTAACGAACTTGTGAACGGCGGTCGCAGCGTAGACCACAACAATATACGGCTGCTGATGGAGAACGGACGCCTGGCGAAAACACAGCCTGATTTCGCCATAAGGGAGGAGTGTTCCATATCCAACTGCCCCACCTGCGGAGGAAACAAAGCCGTCAGCCACACCTCCAAAATCGGAACACCCTCTGTCGAGGTGTGCGACGACTGCGACGGACTTGGAAGGGTGGCATCAATCACTTGGTTCAGCCCCATTGTGAAAGAGAGGAACGTCAGCATAATCAGATGCCTCGAGGGTGAAATTGACAACATGAAGACAAGCACGCTAGAAGCCCACAAAGGCGACGATACCACCCCCAAACGAATGTTGACCCGCATCAACGGCGAAGAGAGGGAACTATACCCCGACGAGCTGAGGCCGTTCCTCGATATGATGCACGACAAAACAGGCGAGGACAACGCCATAGAGGATATATACTACCGCATTATACCATGCTATACATTCGTATACCGCAACATTCTGACCAGCGAACTACATAACGGAGTGGTGGTGGAGCCCTACGGGAATGCCGAGATAATTCTCGACCTCGAGAGCGGCAACAAGGTCGTGGAAGGTATAAAGGACCGCATTAAAGGCATTAGCCGTTTCTTCGGCAACTTAGGCAAAACCGACACCTATAAAGACAAGGAGGACTTAAGGCGTACCATTCGCCTGCTTATAGCCATAGCTGTGGCTGACGGCAACGTGAGTGAAGAGGAAAAACAGACGCTGACACTGAGCATACGCAACATTCAGCAGTTCTCGGCCTCGGAGCAAGAGGAGCTGCTAACGTTGCTGGGCAAGACAGACAGTGGATTCCTGACGGACAACGACTTTGCCTTCCACAGTAGGGAGAATGCAGAAATGACCATAGCCCGTATGCAGGAGATCGCGTCGTCAGACGGAATGGTTGACAAGCGCGAGCGCGACATAGTCGAAAGACTGAAATTCAAATACTGATTAGCTTTGTAAGCCACCCCCCCGACTCACGCCAAAAGGACAAGCAACTGCGCAGAGAAGATACGCAGGAACATCGTCAATGGGTAGACGGTGGCATAGCCTGTGTTGGGCAGTTTGCAGCCTTCGGGCGCCACATTGTTGGCAAAAGCCAGCGTGGGCGGGTCGGTATGGCTGCCGCCAATAAAGCCCATCAGTGTGTAGTAGTTCATCTTCAGCACCAGCCGCCCAAAGGTGGCGATAATTAACGGCGGAACCATGGTTATTATCACTCCGTAGACTACCCACATATAGTGAACCTGCACCGTCTCGACAAATTTGCCGCCGGCACCAAGACCGACACCGGCTAGAAAGAGGGCTATGCCAACCTCACGAAGCATGTGGACTCCCTGCCCCTCGGTGAAATCCAGACCAAACCATCCTTTTTTCACTCCAAGCCAACCAGCAACAAGCGCCACCACGAGGGGTCCGCCGGCCAGACCAAGTTTGACAGGTGCTTTCATTCCTACAGGTATTGGAATTGAGCCGAGCACCAAACCAAGGGCAATGATGACAAATATGGGAATAAGCAAGATACCGCCCTTCCCCTTCTTGTCGACTTCCGTTTGTATAGAGCCAGCTTCGGCGACGGGCTCATTCTTGAGGTCAATTCGGCATAGCGGACGAAGTATCATGCAGGTTACTATCATGCCGACAACCGCCAAAGGATAGGCCACGGCGTAGCCAGCCGCCAAACGGTCTGCGGCACCATCGATGCCAAGGTCGCCCACCGCCTGCTGTGCGGCGGAAAGTCCCGGAGTGTTGGTGATGGCTCCAGTGTATACACCCGCCATGTCGGCAAGTTCCTGGTCTGCCAATCTGGAGATGATCACGGTGATGACAACACCAAGGGCCACATTAACCACAGCCATAAGGTTCATGGCAAGACCGCCTTTGGCGAAACTCTTGAAAAATCCAGGGCCCACCTGAAGTCCCACACCGGTGACAAAGAGTATCAAACCAAACTCCTTAATTATATGCAGCATATCATGGTTGCATGCAACACCGAAAGCGCTTAGTGCGATACCGACAAAGAGCACCCATGTAATGCCCAAGGTGACACCCTTGATTTTGATTTTGCCGAGCAGAAGTCCAGCGAAAATGGATACCGAAAGCATTAAGACAGTGCAACCAACACCGCCATTGGTCAGAAGATTAACAAACCAGTTCATTATTATTCTTTTGAAAACAGACTACAAAAGTGAATGTTGAATTCTGAACGGCTAGCCATTCAGAATTCAACATTCATAGTTTAAAAATGACAATTAGTCACCAAGCGTAGCTACCATCACAGCCTTGATGGTGTGCATACGGTTCTCAGCCTCGTCAAAAACGATGGAGGCGTCGCTCTCGAATACTTCCTCGGTAACTTCAATGCCGTCCAGACCGAATTTCTCGTGGACATCGCGGCCAACCTGGGTCTCAAGGTTGTGGTAAGCGGGCAGGCAGTGCATGAATTTGCACTTGGGGTTGCCGGTATTCTTCATCATCTTTGCGTTGACCTGATAAGGTTTCAGCATCTTGATACGCTCAGCCCATACCTTCTCGGGCTCACCCATCGATACCCAAACGTCGGTGTAGATGAAGTCGCAGCCCTTAACTCCCTTGACGGGGTCGTCGGTTACAGTCACCTTGGCTCCAGTCTCTTTGGCAATCTCCTTGCAGGTTTTCACCAGTTTTGCATCCGGCTGAAGTTTCTTGGGGGCAATGATGCGGACATCCATACCCATCTTGGCACCGCCAACCATCAAGCTGTTGCCCATGTTGAAGCGAGCGTCGCCAACATAGGCGAAAGTAACCTGGTTGAGAGGTTTGTCGACATGCTCCTGCATAGTAAGGAAGTCAGCCAGAATCTGTGTGGGGTGAGCCTCGTTGGTAAGACCGTTCCAAACGGGAACGCCAGCGTATTTGGCAAGTTCCTCAACAGTTTCCTGCTTGAAGCCACGATACTCGATACCGTCATACATGCGACCAAGCACGCGTGCAGTGTCTTTCATGCTCTCTTTGACACCAATCTGGCTGCCGGTTGGGCCCAGATAGGTAACATGAGCACCCTGATCTTTTGCTCCAACCTCAAAAGCGCAACGGGTACGGGTAGAGGTCTTCTCGAAAATAAGGGCGATGTTCTTGCCTTTCAGGGTGGGCTGCTCGGTGCCGGTATATTTGGCGCGTTTCAGGTCACGAGCCAGATCGAGCAAGAAATTGAGTTCCTTCGGACTGAAGTCTAAAATCTTCAGAAAATTACGGTTTCTTAAATTGTAAGCCATGTTTTTTTATTTTTGAATTATGCATTTTGTATTTATGAATCACTACTCACTAGCGAACAATCCTTGTTCCGCAGTGGGGATTGTTGAGTTGCCCGGCTTCGGTGATGATACATTCTTTACCGCCATGCTCGACAAACATGATTGCGGCTCGAATCTTGGGTGCCATAGAACCCTCAGCAAACTGACCCTCGTCAAGGTACTTCTTAGCCTCGGCAATAGTGATGGTGTCAAGGGCCTGCTCATTCTCCTTGCGGAAGTTGATGTATACCTTGGGCACATCGGTGAGGATATAGAACTCGTCGGCACCAATCTCCACAGCGCAGAGGGCACTGGCAAGGTCCTTGTCGATAACGGCCTCAACACCCGTAACACGGTCGCTCTCCTCCACAACAGGGATGCCGCCACCACCTACGGTGACAACGATATTGCCAGCCTTTGCCAATTTCTCAACAATCTTGATATTGTTGATTCGTGTCGGCTTGGGAGAAGCCACGACCTTGCGCCATCCGTTGCCCTTGGGGTCTTCCCTATATGTGGCTCCAGTCTCGGCGGCAAAAGCCTCGGCCTGTTCTTTGGTGTAATAGGGTCCAACTGGTTTGGTGGGATTTTGGAACATCGGATCGAGTTTGTTAACCGCAACCCGAGTCACCAAAGTAACCACATTGCGCTGTATATCGTTGCGAGCCATAACATTGCGCAAACCCATCTCAATCAGATATGCGATTGAGCCCTGAGTCTCGGCAACACAAAAATCCATAGGCATTGCCTCTATACCCTTGGCTCTGCCAGCCTCGTGTTGCAACATGACATTGCCCACCTGCGGACCGTTACCGTGGCCAATAACAACGTTATAGCCTCTTTTCAACAAATTGCACAGACTCTCACAAGTCTGTTCCACATTCGCAAGTTGTTCTTTATATGTACCTTTTTGACCGCTGCGAAGCAATGCGTTTCCTCCGAAAGCGACCACTGCAAGTTTTCTCATTTATTGCTTATATATATATTGTTCAACAAATTACTATTCTTTAATACTTTTAAAAGAGATTGCAAATATACAGACTTTGCCTAATTTGGCAAAATTTTTAGGAAAACAGATGATTAAAAAAAGCACCTCATCAACTACGCCATGGCTATATACTCCTTCATCTATGACGGAGTAGGAACAAAACAGATGCTTGAGCACGAGCAGAAATCAATCATAATGTTGCCTCTTTATGTTGACGGATGCGGAAAAATATACTTATTGACATGCTCAATGTTTCCGGGATTTTGCAGCATCATAATCCCATAACATCCGTCAAAGAACAACCTGAACAAACGACATAAAAAAAGCATTCCCGATCGGAATGCTTTTTTATGGAAAAGCCTAGTATTATCAGAGTTTGTCGTTCGAACCGAGCACGTTGACAATCTTGTGGATGTACATCTTCTTCATACTCTCACGCGCGGGTTTTAGATACTGGCGCGGATCGAAGTGATCGGGATGCTCGGCCATGTGCTTACGGATAGCGGCTGTCATAGCCAGACGGCTGTCGCTATCGATGTTGATCTTGCAAACAGCGCTCTTTGCGGCTTTGCGCAATTGCTCCTCGGGGATACCTACAGCGGCCTTCAGGGCACCACCATTGGCGTTGATGGTGTCAACCTCATCCTGAGGCACAGAACTGGAACCGTGAAGCACGATGGGGAATCCTGGCAGTTTCTTCTCTACGGCCTCAAGCACGTCGAAAGCCAACGGAGGAGGCACCAAGCGTCCAGTCTGAGGATCTACAGTGCACTGCTCAGGTTTGAATTTGTAGGCGCCATGGCTGGTGCCGATCGAGATGGCCAACGAGTCGCAACCTGTACGTGTAGCGAAATCAATTACCTCTTCGGGCTTGGTGTAGTGGCTCACTTCGGAAGCGACCTCGTCTTCAACGCCAGCCAGCACTCCGAGTTCGCACTCAACTGTGACATCATACTTGTGGGCATATTCTACTACCTGGCGAGAAATCTTGATGTTCTCTTCGTAGGGTAGCGCGCTGCCATCGTACATCACACTGCTGAAGCCCATGTCGATGCAACTCTTGCATGTCTCAAAGCTGTCGCCATGGTCAAGATGCAACACAATCTGAGGGTTGGGGCAACCAAGTTCTTTGGCATACTCGACTGCACCTTCAGCCATATAGCGAAGCAGGGTCGGGTTGGCATAGTCACGAGCGCCCTTGCTGACTTGCAGAATGACGGGCGATTTGGTCTCGACAGCGGCCTGAATGATGGCCTGCATCTGCTCCATATTGTTGAAGTTGAAAGCTGGGATGGCATATCCGCCATCAACAGCCTTGGCAAACATATCACGGGTGTTCACCAACCCTATTTTCTTATAATCTACCATTTTACAAAATATTAATTAATTACTATTATTTGTTTAATTCGCTATTTGGATTTGCAAAAATACGAATTTCAACTGAAATGACAAAATTAATTTTGCCATTCAGAGCAAAAGATGTACTTTTGCATCCAAATTAAAAATCAACACGTCTTCTTTCACCTCACTATGAAAATCGTACTGATAGGATATGGCAAAATGGGTCATGCCATCGAAAAAATAGCCCTCGGGAAAGGACATACCATTGTATGCACCGTTGATAATCCCGACGAAATGAAAGCCAACAACGACAAACTCGCAAAAGCCGACGTGGCGATAGAATTCACCACACCCACCACCGCCGCCGCCAACATAGAGTATTGCCTCCGAGCCGGCATCCCCGTGGTATGTGGCACTACTGGATGGTACGACGAATATGAACGTCTGTCTGCTTTGACCCACGAATTGGACGGAGCACTGTTTACCGCCACTAATTTCAGCATCGGCATGAATATTATGTTCGCCATCAACGAACGGCTGGCTAAACTAATGAATGGCCGAGAGCAATACTCAGTAAGCATCAGCGAGACACACCATATACATAAACTCGACGCCCCGAGCGGAACCGCCATCACACTGAGGCAGCAGATTGCCAGCGAACTCGGGACAGCCGAGAAAGACATCGAAATACAATCGTTCCGGGAGGGCGAGGTCCCTGGAACACATATAGTCCGATACGACAGTACCGTCGATACAATCACAATAACACACGAAGCCCATAGCCGCCAAGGACTGGCCGAGGGAGCGCTCCTCGCCGCCGAATTCCTCTGCGGCAAGAAAGGTGTTTTCACTATGAAAGACCTCTTATAACCCCGCATGAGGAATGACGTGCCGCAACCGACATTTATCAACAATTGGAACTATCAGTTTTATTTATTACATTTGCAAAACAGAGGAGCATATCAACAATCAATTCAAATTACTATGAATAAAATAATTAAGTATACGATAGCAGCACTATGCGTTGTTTTTTTCTGCACCTCCTGCGGAAAAGGAGACCCACGCAAAAACGGGATCGAGGTGGGAAAAGCCCAATGCGAATGCTATAAGCTTGAAGGGGCTGAGGCTGTAGACAACTGTCTTTCGGAGATTGAAAAAAAATATGTTGATTTTCAAACCGACACAGCCTTTATCAACGCCATGGAAGAACAAATGATCAACTGTATCACTGACGGCGTTGTGGACATTGTCAATCCTATAAAGGAAGCTAAAAAGTAAACAATCAAAACAAATCATTATGTTTGTAACACTCGGAAGATCAGGTCTTGTAGTGCCAAAGAACGGTTTTGGCGCACTGCCCATCCAACGTATATCAACAGATGACACCATACATCTTATTCACAAAGCCTTCGACCACGGGATGTACTACTTCGACACAGCTCGTTTTTACACCGACAGCGAGGAGAAACTAGGCAAAGCCCTGTACGACCGACGAGACAAAGTAATTATCAGCACCAAAACCGGAGCCACGAAAGTGGAAGATTTCTGGAAAGATCTTGAAACTTCACTGCGTCTCTTGCGCACCGACTATATAGACCTGTATCAATTCCACAATCCCGCTTTCTGCCCGCTGCCCGGCGACGGCACCAGACTGTATGAGGCAATGCTTGAAGCCAAGAAACAAGGCAAAGTGCGCCACATAGGCATCACGAACCACCGCCTTGCCGTGGCCCAGCAAGCCATCGACAGCGACATGTACGAGACTCTGCAGTTCCCATTCTCCTACTTGGCTTCTGAAAAAGAGTTGCACCTCGTCAACCAATGCGCTGAGAAGAACATCGGCTTCATAGCGATGAAAGCTCTAAGCGGAGGACTCATAAGCCACGCCGCAACCGCTTACGCTTATCTTGCCCAATTCCCTGGAGTGGAGCCTATATGGGGCATACAACGGGAAAGCGAACTCGACGAGTTTATCTCTTTCCAGGACAATCCTCCAACCCTGACTGACGAGATGCGCGAACGAATAGAGAAAGACCGCCGTGAGCTCACAGGCGACTTCTGCCGCGGATGCGGCTACTGCCAGCCATGCACTGTAGGCATCGAGATTGAGAGCTGCAACCGCATGTACCTCTTCCTGCGCCGCGCCCCCTATTCGGTATACCTAACAGAAGAGTTCAATCAAAAAATGCACCAAATTGAAGACTGCGTTGAGTGCGGCATATGTAAAACTCGTTGTCCATACGGACTCGACATTCCCAACCTGCTGCGACGCAACCTCGAGGATTGGAACGAGCATTGGGCAAACAGAGAGAAGTATGTATGAGGTGGATTATTGATTGTTAAGATGGATTATGACACCTGACGTTTTCACTTTCTTCGAAGAACTATCCAAGAACAACAACCGAGAGTGGTTCATGGATAACAAGCATCGTTACGATGCCATACGGGATGGTTTTGTCGACTTCACTGCCCAAATCATTGATGAACTCAGTCGACTTGACCCGTCAATTGGTCACCCCGACCCCAAAAAATGCCTATATCGCATATACCGTGACCTACGCTTCACACAAGACAAGCGCCCTTACAAAACCCATATCTCGTTCTTTCTAAGCAGCTATGGAATCAAACGCAGTGGCGAAGCTGGCTATTACCTTCAGATAGGACAAGAGGACTACGGGCTACACGGCAACTGCAGCCTTGGTGGCGGAATCTTTATGCCCGACAAGGACAAACTGGCAGCCATAAGACAGGAGATATTCTACAACACAGACCAATTCCTCGCCATCGTAAACAACAAAACCCACAAGAGATACTTCGGCAGCACCTTTTTCACCACTAAAGTCTTAAGCCGCGCGCCCAAAGGCTACCCCAACGATTGGGAGCATGCCAACTGGCTGAAATACAATGACTACTGCACCATGCATGAGGTGCCCAACAAGGTTGTTCTTGGCGATGGATTCAAGGATTATGTAATGAAAGTATTCAGTGCCAGCGTTCCCCTCAATAAATTCATTTTGCAAGCAACCGACAAGAGCTAAACTCTATTAGGCCTGCATACCGAATTTTCACAATAACAAATAAAAGGCATCCGATATGGATGCCTTTTTTATCATATAGTTTTTTTCAGCTCGATTGTTTCTTACCTTGGACACTGTCGGGAAAGGTAACCTATTCGGCCTTAGCCTCGGCTTGTTCAACGATGTTGGGTTGCTCAAGACCATAGCCTTTCTTCTTGTCGACTGCCTTGAGGTATATCGAGATAAGCAGAGCGGCGATACCAAGGGATGCCAGCATAACAAGCGCCCACTTGTAGTCGTAGGGGACAAGGACACCTTCCTCACCAGCATCGATGGCAGTCTTAGCAGCAATAACAGCCGCATTATTGGCGTTGGAACTTTCAAGGACGTTGCCAATCAAAGTCGGGAAAAGACCAAGACCGATATTCTGAATCCAGAAAATAGCCGCATAAGCCGAACCGATGATCTTCTCGTCGACCAACTTGGGTACCGACGGCCAAAGGGCGGCGGGCACAAGCGAGAACGAGGCGCCAAGAACGAGGATGGTGACATACGCAACCACAACTCCACCGGCAGCGGAAGAAGCTGACACACCAGGAAGGATGAAAGCGAAAGTCAGGTGGCAAACAACCAGCAGGATAGAGCCCAACATCAGCATCGACGCGGCTTTACCTTTGTGGTCAACATAGTTGCCAAGTATGGGAGTAATAGCCACTGCAAGAAGCGGGAAAACAGCGAAAATAGTCTCTGCTGTGCCTCGCATATAACCCATATAGCAGTATACAACCAAAGCAACGACGGCAACACCCATCAAACCATATTTCAAACCTTTATTGGTCTTAATAAAATTGCTCGAGAAAGCGCATGCGGCTACAACAAGCATAATGACATACTGGACGATAGTAACAGTATTACCGCCCCAGAAAGTATCGGGTGTGGCAGCAGTGAGGTCGAGGTTGCACTGCAGCATATTGACCGCATATTTTTGGAAGGGGAAGATGGCGCTATAGTAGAGCACACAGAGCAGAGCCACCAGCCAGAATCCTAGGCTTGAGAAAATCTTGCCAAGGTCGCTGATTTTGAAGGGGTCGTCCTTTTCCTCTGCCTCACCGGTTTGACTGTCAAGTTTCTTGTCCATGAAGAAGTAGGTGATGAACATAATAAGAGCGATGCAGAGCAGCACAACACCGAACTTAACAGCGTTGTCGACATGGATTCCGCCACCGAGTTTGGCAAAATAGGGGGAGAAAATCATACAGGTGGCGACACCAAGACGTGCAAGAGCCATCTCCGAGCCCATGGCGAGAGCCGTTTCACGACCTTTGAACCATTTGACAATACCACGGCTCACAGTGATACCTGCCATCTCGCAGCCACATCCAAAGAACATGAAGCCAAGAGCGGCCAGTTTTGCAGAAGCAGGCATGCCGTTGCAGAATGGCAGAATAGCACCTATAATCGGCAACTCGCCATTCCAGTTGAGGTGAGTGGTGAACCATTGCTCAAGGGCGGTGCCAGTAAACATATCGCTGACAGCATAGAACTTAATCAAACCGCCGAACAGCATGACTGCACCCGAAAGCACTGCAGTGAAACGGACACCCATCTTGTCGAGGATGATACCGGCAAAGATAAGGAAGAATACATAGACGTTGAGGAACACCTCAGCACCCTGCATACGGCCGAACGAGGCACTGTCCCATCCACGTGTGGACTCCATCAAATCCTTGATAGGAGACAGAATATCCATAAAAATGTAGGCGCAAAACATAGCAAGCGCCAAAAGCAACAGAGCAGTCCAGCGCATTCCGGCACTGTCTCTCAATGTTTTAATTCCTGTTTGAGTCATATTGTCTATTTTTAATAATTTTTTGCAAAGATACAAATAAAAAGTCAATCTTATCCAAAAGCGTCAAAAAAGTCTTAATCGACGTTAACAAGATAGTAATTCTTCTTGCCTTTTTGGACGAGAATACAACCACAGCTCAGAATATCAGAAGTCGAGATACGGCAATCCTCACCAACTTTCTGCTTATTGACCATTATGCTGTTTTGCTTCAACTCGCGTCGTATTTCTCCTTTGCTGGCAAACATTCCTGTTTCGGCCGCAAGATCGACAAGTGTCGGATTAGCCTCGATTGCGGAACGACTGACGTTAAACTGCGGAACACCTTCAAAAACACTAAGCAGTGTTTCACGGTCTAAAGAATTGAGCTGCTCTGTAGTGGCTTTCCCGAAAAGAAGCTCAGAGGCGGCTATAGCAGTATTGTAGGCCTCTTCTCCATGAACGCGTATGGTGATGTCCTTGGCCAACGCTTTCTGCAAAACACGACGTTCGGGAGCCTCGGCATGTTGACGCTCAAGTTCCTCAACCTCCTCTTTGGAGAAAAGGGTGAAAATACGTATATAACGGGCTGTATCAACATCAGAGCAGTTAAGCCAGAACTGATAGAACTTATATGGTGAGGTCTTCTCGGCGTCGAGCCACACGTTGCCGCCTTCTGTCTTGCCAAACTTGGTACCATCGGCTTTGGTAATGAGCGGACATGTGAGTGCGAAAGCCTCGCCTCCCTCCATGCGGCGTATAAGTTCGGTGCCGGTAGTGATATTACCCCATTGGTCGCTGCCTCCCATCTGAAGTTTACAACCTTTGGTGCGGTAGAGTGTAAGGAAGTCGTAACCCTGGAGCAATTGGTACGAAAACTCGGTAAACGAAATGCCCGTTTCCATACGTTTCTTGACCGAATCCTTGGTCATCATGTAGTTGACCGTGATATGCTTGCCAACATCGCGGATAAAGTCAAGAAAAAGATAGTCCTTCATCCAGTCATAGTTGTTGAGGATTTCTGCGCCATTAGCGCCGCTGCCGAAATCGAGGAAGCGCTCCAACTGCCTCTTGATACAGCTGACATTATGCTGGATTTCCTCAGGGGTAAGCAATTTGCGTTCGGCGGCCTTGAAGGAAGGGTCGCCAATCATTCCCGTCGCACCGCCAACAACAGCAAGTGGCTTATGTCCCGCCATTTGGAGATGCTTGAGAAGCATAATGCTTACAAGATGTCCAATATGAAGGCTGTCGGCTGTAGGGTCGATACCCACATAAGCCGTCGTCATTTCTTTATTGAGTTGTTCTTCGGTGCCCGGCATCATATCGTGGATCATTCCACGCCATTTCAATTCTTCTACAAGGTTGCTCATTTGTCAATTGTGTGATTTGAGAGATGGAAGGTAAACCTATATTATTATTGTATTATTACCTTATATTATTATTCAGCAAAAAAAAGAGGTACCGCTTTGCAGTCAGTACCTCTTACTCTATTTAATTATTATTATCTGACAATCAGTTTTGAAGTAGCTGACTCTTTGCCGATATTGATGTTCACCAGGTACATGCCATGGTTGAACTTCTGGCAGTCGAGTGTATAACGGTGCAAACCTGTGTTGAGATAGCCGAGGCTCTCGCTGTGTACGAGTTTTCCACTGATATCATAAATCTTGATAACAGCATTGCCCGAGTTGACAACGCCAAGCTCGACATTGGCCATATCCACTGCCGGGTTGGGATAAACCTTCATGTAGTTCTCGCCATTGTCGACAGTGTTGATTCCGACCCATTCAGTAGAGTCGCAAACCTCATTGACATGATCGGTCACATAGGTGGTATCCATGAATACACCGCGGCCATAGGTACCAAAGTAAATTGCGTTGGGGTATTTGGTTTTTGCAAAGAGGTACTTCACGACATTGACACCATCATGCACAAAATAGCTGGCGCTCGGAAGAGCGTTGGTCTGCTGAACAATGGATGTGACAGGAACGCCATTGAATGCGCCGAAGCTCTGCCATGAGTTGCTGGTAGCTGAAGGAGCCACGAAGACGCCCTTCTCTGTGCCGGCATAAATGGCACCGGTAGAGCACTCAATAATACCAGAATAAACAGGATCGGAAACAGACATTCCATTCTCGGAGTTGGTAACGCTGAGGTAGGATATTGTACGAGTAGCTGTATCGCTTGCATTTTTAATGTAAGCTATGTTGGGAGACGCGTTATCGAAACCACCGAAAGTGAGGAGGATGTTATCCTGACCAGCACGTTTGTCAACATACATCGATGTTACAGGACGTTTGAACATATTACCGTCGGCAGCATAGATGGTGTCGAATTGGGTAAGGCGGAGAAGGGTCATAAAGCCCAGCTGGTCCTTCATCAAGGCGAGGTCATTCACGTCGGCCTTTGTGATATCATATATGCGAATAATAAAGCTCTCGTCACTTGTGTCGTTGCTAACCACTGCAAACACACTTTCTCCATCGCGGCTGAACGCCACGTCAGCGATACTGAAACCTTTAGGTGCATCGTATAACGATGGCCACCACATCATTTTCTGGAAGTTTATTTGAGACAAATCGTCGTCTCTATCCCATATCTTGCTGAAATCCACCGGTGATGCCGTGAAGTATACCGAACCCGAGTTGTTTGTGGTGTTGCGGCCTGTAATGACCATACGGCTTACAACGGGATTATGCGTGGTGATATTCAAGTCATACTCATATCTGAAGGTATCTCTGATTGAAATGATAGTGTTGTTTGCGCCGTAAATTGTATCCTTGTAATAAATCGCGGTTCTGATAGGATGGGTTTCGGTGAATTTATAATAGAACGGATAGTTGAAACAAGGTTTGGAAGCCACTACAATGCTGTCGCCATTTTCAAAAACTGTGGCGCCCGAGAGATTAACCTCCTCGCCGTTATGGTAATAAGTTAAGCCAGTGTCAATTGTGAATGTGATATTCTCATTCCAAATAGTATTGTTAGTTGTTTCCCAAAGATCCATTCTGGGAATTGGGTCAGAATTCGATACCGATTTGGAGACAAACGCCGGTCCGACGCTCCAAGTCTGGGTATTGGTATAGTCACTGTAGTCAGCGGAAGCGCGGCCAAAGCTTGCAACAGGGATTGGCTCCTCGCGGTTGTTGGTGGTGTAGAACGTACCAGGCTCAGAGGAGACAAAAAGAGCGCGACGGCTGCGCGGTTTAAGCTGCTGGAACATTGACGAAGCAACACCGCCACCATTGCCAAACCAAATGATATTGGCCACATGGTTCATAATCGAATTGTTGTTGGGGTCATACCAAGTGGAATCTGAAGTACCGCCATTATGTGAATTGCGCGACTGAATAAATGGGCAGCTATTGTCGACTGCTCCACCAATAATAGAGCCGTCAGGAGACACTGCGATATGGTTGAACTGAACGGTATTCAAACCTTTGTTGATCGATCTGAACGACCATGCGTCATGATCACCACGGTTGTAGCTTACTCCACGATACACTCCACCGTCAGTGGCGAAATAGGTAACCCATGTGGTATCGCCATTTTTGACCGTCCAAGTGGAAACAATCTGATGGATGCCGGAATGAACAAAATTCGTGTCCGAGAATACGGTTCCCATATAATTGCCGTAGTTGAGTTCGGCCTCAGAATAGGTCTGTTTGCCCCACTGGTAAAATGAGTTCGCGACAAAGCCCTGGCCAACCCACATCGAGGCACCACCGACATAGATTTCCTTGTAGTTGCGCGGGTTAATACAGATGGAAGCGTTCAAATAACCAGAATTGTCTGTATTGAACGGCTTGACTGTTGGGGTGGACAGGAGTGTCCAGTTCTGCTGGTCATGTGTCAGATAAACTCCCTCAAGCGTACCACTGGCGTTAGCTACCACTGCGTAAAGATATGTCTGATGGGTGTATGACCCGTCGTTGTTTCTTTCGTGGCTGGTATTAGCGGCAAGCTCGATACGGCTAGCTGTTGAGAATACGCTGTTGGAGCTGGTCACGTCAACAGGCATGCTCTCTCCGGTAACATTACCGATACGGTAGAGTTTGCCAGGTGCACTTGCGTAAGCGATATTATCGGCCGATATAATGACTATATCATGGAAACGGCCCGACGCAATTTTGGTGGGCTGAGCCGACCAAGAGGGATTCGAGGCGGCTAATTTCCATCTGAACAATCCCTCGTCAGTGGCGGCATAGATGAAATAATAGTTTGTGCCATTCACTTCACGCTCAAGCACTGCCATACGGTTTACGAAAGTCCAGTCGGGATTTGTTACTGGATTAGTGGGGGTCAGTAATTGGAAACTGTTGTCTGATGGATTGAAGCGATAGACACCACGTCCTTTAGGGGACATACGGTCGTTGTTCACTCCATGGAGCTCGACAAAACCCTCACCAGTACCGATAAGCAAACTGTTGTCCGGAAGCTGAATCATGCAGGAAATTGGAAGCGTAATCTCATTGTTTCCACTGTAGTAAGGAATGTACTGCCAGTTAGCGTCGCCCACTTTCTTAAACAAACCACCAGCGACTCCACCAGCATAAAGCGTGGTGTGGTTGGGATCAGCCTCGTCAACAACAATTGAACGGATACGACCGGAGATGTTGTCCGGTCCAATTTCGACAAGGTTGTTTTGGTAGTTGGCCTTCGGTTGGGCAGAAGCAAAGTGCGCTCCGCCAACAAAAGCAGCGACAATTAAGCCGATTAGTAATTTTTTACTTTTCATAAGATATTAATAATTAATTAGATTTTTGATTTCGCGGATAAAATATAACATGCAAAGATAGTGTTTTTTTTTGGAATAACTACATTTTCGTATTAAAAAAACAAAAAAAATATTGTTTCGACAATTTTTTTAAGGGCGTTTCGTTTCCACTACGGAACGAAAAAATTAAAAATTGATATAACATGAATGAACCAATTAACATTCAGGAACTGAACGCCCGAATCGAAAGAGAGAGTGCTTTTGTTGACGGGCTCATTATGGAAATGCGTAAAAATATTGTGGGTCAGAAACATATGATAGAAAGTCTTATGATTGGACTTCTATCCAACGGGCATGTGTTGCTCGAAGGAGTCCCTGGACTTGCGAAAACATTAACAATCACAACTTTGGCAAATGCCATCGACGCAAAGTTCAGTCGTATCCAATTCACTCCCGACCTCCTTCCCGCCGACCTTATCGGAACAATGATTTACAGCCAGAAAAGCGAGACATTCCAAGTGAAGAAAGGTCCTATTTTCTCCAATTTTATATTAGCCGATGAAATCAACCGCGCTCCAGCGAAAGTGCAGAGTGCGCTCCTCGAAGCCATGCAGGAGCGTCAGGTGACTATAGGAGAGAACACTTACAAACTTGAAGAGCCCTTCCTTGTCATGGCCACACAAAACCCCATCGAGCAAGAAGGCACATATTCTCTGCCGGAAGCACAGGTGGACCGCTTCATGCTTAAAGTGGTGATATCTTATCCTGAAAAGTCCGAAGAACGCCAAATTCTTCACCAAAGCCTCGGAGAGGGATTCAACAAACAGACCGCGATGATGAAACCCGAGGACATCCTGAAGGCAAGAGACCTTGTGCGTGAAGTGTACATGGATGAAAAAATAGAGAATTACATCACCGATATAGTATTTGCAACAAGATACCCCGAACAGTACCACCTCGAAAAACTCAAAGACATGATTAGTTACGGTGCATCTCCCCGTGGATCAATCAGTCTTGCCATTGCGTCGAAAAGCTATGCTTTTATGAAACGCCGCGGATATGTAATCCCTGAAGATGTCCGCGCCATCGCTATGGATGTACTGCGCCATCGTATTGGTTTGACCTACGAAGCCGAAGCCGAGAACGTGAAGAGTGAGGAAATTGTGAACGAAATACTCAACCGTGTCGATGTGCCGTAATAATTGGTTTAAAGATTAAAAGTTAAAAACCATTTTAGGGTTAAAATTCCAAACATCATTTTAACTCATTTTTGAATATTAGGTAAGTGATTCGAAATTAAATGCAAGAGAGTGAAATAATAAAGCAGGTCCGACGTATTGAAATCAGAGCCCGGGGACTTTCGCAGCAGATGTTCTCGGGCGAATACCATAGCGCCTTCAAAGGTCGCGGCATGGTCTTCAGCGAGGTACGCGAATATCAATATGGCGACGACGTGCGGAACATAGACTGGAATGTTACGGCAAGGCTCAACCACCCATATGTAAAGGTTTTTGAGGAAGAGCGCGAATTGACAGTCATGTTGCTTGTTGACGTCAGCGGATCACATTTGTTTGGCACTACCAACGAATACAAATCGGAGATGATAGCTGAAATTGCTGCCACGCTCGCCTTTTCCGCCATCCACAACAACGACAAAGTCGGTGTTGTCATGTTTAGCAATCATATTGAGAAATTCATACCTCCTAAAAAAGGCAGTAGCCACATTCTCAGAATTATACGCGAACTCATCGGATTCAAACCCACTGGTCAAGGTACCGACATATCGGAGGCTCTGCAATACTTTACCAATGTGACGAAAAAACGCTCAACGGCGTTTCTTCTCAGCGACCTCTACGACAACAACTACGAAAACGCCCTTAAAATAGCCGCCGGCAAACACGACCTGGTTGTGCTACGTATTGACGACCCACGCGAGAAAACGCTGCCCAACATGGGCCTGTTGTCATTCGAAGACATGGAAACAGGCGCAATCAGATGGGTTGATACCTCATCGCGCGATGTTAAGAAAGCGTACGAAGAGCATTACAGCCATTTCACCGAAAAGAGTGAACAACTGATGCAGAAATATGGCATAGACCATGTAACCATCTCGACCGGACAAGACTTTGTACGGCCGCTAATAGGACTGTTCAAAAGAAGAAAATAGACATTACGCATCAATGACTTTGAAGAAAACAGCTTATATTTTAATATGTTTTTTGTGCGCCTGCGTCATGACAAACGCACAAAACGCAAACGACACAAGGCTCGTGGACAGTCGTGTGACCCTTGACGACAAACGACCTTCAGCGCAACCAGCGACTAAAAGTCACAAACAAGAGCCAACACAAAAAAAACAACAGCCATCGCTGTCTACGACACTGCCATCAAACCAAAACGAAAGTCTGTCCAAACTTCCTTCGTCATTCAACGGCGTGTCAGTAACCGCACGTCTTGACACTTCGTCAATTACCATCGGCGAACAAACCACACTACATATAAACATTGAAGGCGGAGAAAAGAAGACAATCCATCTCCCTCAACTCGACGAGCTGAATCTCGGCGCCATAGAAGCATTGGATATAGCCACCGACACCATACGTGACAACGACGGGAGGGCTTCCATCGAACAGCACATTACCATAACCTCTTTCGAAGCTGGCAAACACTATGTGAACGGAATCAGGATTGGAATCATTGATGGTGGAAACACCGTTTTCATAGCCCCGTCCGACACTCTCGCTCTCTCTATTACTTATCTTGCCGACGCCGACACAACAAAATGCGAGATGATGAAGGATGCGTCGCCACTGAAAGAGCCCATGACCTTTTGGGAAATCATACGTTGGTTTGTGTTGTGTCTCATTGCCGCCGCAATAGCAGCCATTATCCTATGGGTAATCAAACGTAGAAAAGAGCATAAACCCATAGTGGTGCTGCCGAAAGCCAAGCCCGTACCCGCCGACAAAAAAGCACTCTCCGAACTCGAAACCCTCAGACGCAAAGAGCTCTGGCAGAAGGGGCGAATAAAAAGATACTACACCGAAATCACAGACATTGTGCGTCGTTTCCTACGGAATATGTATGGCATCTCGGCCGCCGAGATGACCACACGCCAAACCTTGCAGGCCTTCCACGGCATTGAAGACTGGAGCGAGGATAGCGAAAGCATGCTCAGACAACTGCTGCAAAAAGCCGACATGGTGAAATTCGCCAAGTCACAACCTGAGAGTTACGAACATGACGCTGCAATGCAAAAAGCCATCGACTTTATCAGAAACGTGGCTGAGACACATCGAATTAACAATCCAGACAAGGAGGACAAGCAGTCATGATTGGCAACATTAGTTTCGCTCATCCCTGGATACTGGCATCTTTGGCCGCCATCCCGTTAATGGCAGTCTGGTATGTTTTGAAATACAAACGCATCAAAGCTCCAATCCATATACCGTCGACTGAGATGTTCGGAAAGTCGACAAACACTTTCCACACCAGACTGTATCATCTTCGTTTCGTGCTGCGCTGCCTGGCTGTGGCAATGCTGATCGTGGCCTTGGCTCGCCCGCAGAGCAAAATGAGCCGCGAGGAAATGGAAATTGAAGGCATCGACATCGTATTGGCCATGGACGTGTCGGGCAGTATGAAAGGCGAGGACTTCAAACCCAATAGGCTTGAAGCCGCTAAGGAGGTGGCCCTCAATTTCATCGAGGGACGCAAAAGCGACCGCATCGCCCTTGTGGAATTCGCCGGAGAGGCATTCACCCAAACTCCACTGACAATTGACCACAATGTGCTGAACCGACAACTCTCAGCCATGCGCATAGGTTTGCTCGAAGACGGCACAGCTATAGGTGACGGACTTGCCACCGCAATCAACCGCATCAAAGAGAGCAAAGCCGTCAGCAAAGTGATAATCCTACTCACCGATGGTGTAAACAACCGGGGCTCCATCGACCCCGAAACCGCAGCCGAACTGGCAGCGGAATATGGCATTCGACTCTACACAATCGGTGTTGGAAGCCGAGGAGATGTGCTTTACCATGACGATTACGGAGTTCCCTACCACGCCCGCGCCGACCTCGACGAGAGCTTGCTGACACATATGGCCGAAGTGACCGAAGGCGGACACTATTATCGAGCCACCGACCGCAACACACTCGATGAAATTTTCGGGCAAATCGACAAAGCCGAGAAAACACGCATCGACGTCACACAATACCATCAGACCAAAGAGGAATTCAAAATATTCCTTATTATTGCGCTTCTGGCCCTCGGAGTCGAACTGCTGTTAAAGGTTAAAAACTAAAGTACTTGTATTTTTGCTATATAAATCATAATCATCAATAATTTACATTCAAAAGTCATTCCATAATAAAAGATTAACATAAAATAATGCTTTTCGAACATAAAGAAATATTATGGTTGCTGTGCGTCATTCCAATGATTGTTGTGGCATTCTTCCTGAAACGAAGACACAAACAGCAAATGATGCTCAAATTTGCGTCCAATAGCATGTTAAGCCGCCTTCAACCTGACGCCTCGCACCGTAGACCTGTCATAAAACTCATTCTTATCTGCCTAGGCATAGGAATGCTTATCATATCACTGGCCAATCCACGTGTGGGAAGCACCATATCGGAAGGGGAACAGCGAGGAATAGACATGGCTGTTTGCATCGACGTATCGAACAGCATGCTGGCACAAGACCTGAAACCAAGCCGTATGGCGCGCTGCAAACAGGTGGTTCAGAACCTAATCAGCCAACTCGGCGGAGACCGCATCTCGTTGGTGGTTTTCGCGGGTAGAGCCTATATCGAGATGCCACTCACCAACGACTATGGCGCCACCAAGATGTTCCTCGACCAAATCGGAACCGACCTCATAAACGAACAGGGCACAGCCATAGGTGACGCTATAGACAAAGGCATGGCGACATTGGGCTACTCTGAGCAAGCAGGCGACAACGAACCACAATGGGAGCCCAACAAGAGTCGCGCCATCATTGTTATCAGCGATGGTGAGAACCACGAGGACGACGCCATTCAAAGCGCCAAAGACGCAGCAGAACAAGGTATAATGGTTTGCACCATTGGTGTCGGCTCGCCATCGGGAAGCCAGATACCCATTACAGACCGCAACGGGAAAGTGGTGGATTGGCGGCGTGACGCCGAAGGCAACATAGTCACCACCCACCTCAACGAAGAGATGCTCCGCAATATCGCAAAAGCCGGAAATGGCATATACACACACGCAGGTAACGGCAATGCGGCAGTTGAAGAAATCATAAAAGAGATATCCAAACTCGACAGCCAAAAATTCGGTGCGGCAAAATTCTCATCTTTTAAATCGCAATATCAATACCCTTTGATTGCCGGGCTGCTTTGTTTATTGCTCGAAATGTTCATATTCGAGCGCCGCAACCCAAAATACAGCTTTAACCGTATTATCAAAAGGAAAAGCCTCATCTTAATCCTTATGGCCATGCAAATGCCAGCCCTCCAAGCGCAGATACCCAATGCCGGAGAAAATAAAGGATACAACTATAATCAAGAGAAAATCACCATTCCGTATAAGGTAAAACACAGCATTTCAAAACAACGCCGTGTAGCCACACGCAAAGGCTACAAAGCTCTGAAAAAAGAGAACAACAACGACGCTGTAAAAAGTCTTCGCAAAGCATTGCAGTGCGACAGCAACTACAGCAAAGCCCAGTACAATGTGGCCATAGCCCACGGCAAACTCAACCAACAGGACTCGGCCCTCGCCTACTATAAACGTACATGCCAGAACAGCAGCAGCACTCCACAAACCAGAGCCAAAGCCCACTACAACGCAGGCAACATACATCTTAAAAGAGCGCTTGCGGCTCGCGACACAGGTGGTTACGACGGACAAAGCCTGAGGGCCGCCATCGAAGAATACAAGGCGTCACTGCGCCTCGACAGCAAAAACCATGACGCACAACACAATATCTCGTTGGCGAAGCAGTTATTGCGTCCTGAATCTCAACAAGGAGGTGGTGGAAACCAAAACCAGGACCAAAATAAAGACCAAAACGATAATCAAAACAAGCAAAACAAGAACCAAGACCAGAATAAAAACCAAGACCAGAACCAGCAGCAACAAAACCAACAACAAAACCAGCAACAGCAAAGCCAAGCTGGAGAACAAGGAAAACACCAGCAAGAGCAACGTAGACGCGAAGCCGAGCAGATGCTCAACGCCATGAAGAACAACGAACAGCAAACGATGAAAGCCATAAGGATGAGGGAAGCCGACAAAGAACGGCGCAAAGGCAATCCGACAAAAATCGAAAAAGACTGGTAAAATGAAACAAACAATCAAAGCATTCATCTTATTTTTCACTTTCAACTTTTCGCTTTTCACAACAGCTTTTGCCCAGAATGCGACAATGGAGGTGCGCAGTCGCACAACAGTGAGCGAAGGGCAGTCTTTTCAGATAACATTTGAAGTGAACGGAAGGGCGGACAATTTCAAGATGCCGTCGTTAAAGAACCTTACGCATGTGGGTGGGCCAAGCACGGGATACAGTAGCTCTACCCAAATAATCAACAACAACATCAAGAGGTCCGAGAAATATACTTTCACCATCATAGTTCAGGCTGGCAGCGCAGGCACCGCCAATGTAGGAGTGGCAAGCTGCATGGTCGACGGCAAGACTGTGACCAGCAAACCTTTCACCATCAAGATAGAGAAAGCCTCGGCATCCACACAACAAACTCAGCCACAGAGTCAGCCGCAAACACCGAATATCGACAACAACACCCTCTTTGCACGCGCCAGCATCAACAAAAGCAATCTGTACCAAGGTGAGGAGGCCATCATAGTTTACAAAATATACACACAGATTCCTCTCACACAATTCATGATTGACAAACTGCCGCGCAACAAAGGTTTCTGGAGCGAGGACCTAAGCGAAAACATGACGCAGGTGAAACAGTACACCGAGTCCTACAATGGTAGACAATACCATGTCGCCGAAATACGCCGAGGCGCCCTCTATCCCCAGGAGAGCGGCAAACTTAACATAGCTCCGTTGAAAACCGATGTAATCGCTATCATACAAACCCAAATGCAAAGACAGCGGACTGGCACAATACTCGACTTCTTCATTGACGATCCATTTTTCGCTCCCACACGGAATCAGGCTGTAACACGCTCACTAACCAGCAACTCGATTAATGTCAATGTCAAGCCGCTTCCCGAAGCACCGGAGAGTTTTGCAGGCGGAGTGGGCAGTTTCAGAATATCAGCTAAGACCGACCTCAAAGAAGTTCGCGCCAACGAAGCCTTCACCTACAGCGTCACAGTGAGTGGTCACGGCAACCTCAGCCTGTTGGAGACGCCAGTGATAGATTTTCCAAAAGGGATGGAGACTTACGAGCCAAGGGTTATTGACAACATCAACAAAGGAGACAACGGACTCACCGGCAGCCGCACATTCGAATGGGTTATAACGCCACAAACTCAAGGAAACTACACAATGCCGGCGTTTGACTACACCTATTTCGACCCAGCAAGCGGACAATATGTGACAGTAAAATGCAATCCAATCGGCATAAAAGTTGGTAAACCGCTCCACACAGCAACATCAAAAAACGATGTGAAAGAGTTGAACAGCGACATTCACCATATACAGAAAAAAGCCACGCTCCATCCCATAGGAAGTGACGACAGAGGCGGATGGTGCTACTGGCTGTGTTTAATACTTCCGATAACCGCATCTGCTGTCACAATCGCATCAATACGTCACAGACAGCATATCGAGAGCGACGAGGTCACAATGAAAATGCAGCGGGCAAAGAAGCTGGCCAAAAAACGTCTCCGTGACGCCGAGCGATACCTTAACGACGGCGACGACGAGCGATTTTACGAAGAAATATACAAGGCGCTCTGGGGTGGAATATCCGACAAATTCAACATCCAACAGTCGCTGCTTTCGTCCGATACCATACGTGAGCACCTCAGCGAAAAGCATGTCGACGAACATCTGCAGCAGCGTATCATGCAAACCCTCAGCGACGTGGACTTTGCGCGCTTCGCTCCAGGCGACAGCAGTAGCAAGAAGCAACACATCTTCGACGAAGCGATGGGGACACTTATCAACATACTATAAAACGTTCTTTATACACATATCGAACAAAAGAAGCGATTGCAATAAAATATCTCTCAAGTAAAACGAATTCCACGAATTATTAGAAGTTCCTCCTTGCAATGAAAAAACACATTTCTATTCTTGTTTTCACCATAGTCCTCTTCCCCACCCTCATCGCCCAGACCCACGACGAGATGTTCCATAGCGCAAACGTCGCCTACGACAGCGGACAATACTGCGACGCCGCCGCGACATACAGCTCCATAGTAGAGAGCGGCTACGAGGATTGGAAACTATACTACAACCTTGGCAACGCATATTACCGCATGGACGAGATAGGGAAATGCATCCTCTACTACGAACGGGCATTGCGGCTGGCGCCAAACAAGCAAATTATAAAGGACAACCTTGACTTGGCGCGCTCGAAGACAACCGACAACATAGAAGAGCTGCCACGCACATTCCTGAATAACTGGATGCAAGCCATAGTCAACATCACAACACCTAAAGGATGGCGCAACATTGTGTTGATATTAATCATAGCATTGTGCGTCACCGCCATTTTTTTCTTCACCGCAAGAAACTATAACTTGCGCAAAACCATGTTCATTACAGGCGGAGTATTAATTGTTTTAATAATTTTTTCATCTTTCAACGCAGCAATTTCGACTCGAAACCGGACTATACATGATGAAGCCATCGTAACAAGTCCCTTGATTGTGGTGAAAGGCTCTCCCGACGTGAAGAGTGTCGACAAATTCATACTGCATGAGGGGACAAAGCTGAAGATAAGTGACCGTCAGGACGAATGGTGGCAGATTGAGATAGCCGATGGCAAAAACGGATGGATCAACTCTGGTGCTGAGATCATTTAGAAAAATTTATAGGTTTAAGGATAAAAACAAGCAAAACGATGAAAAAATCCATAAAAAAAATACTGCTGCTTATTGCCGTTCAGGCGATAGTTCTTTCCAACGCAGCAGCCCAAGAGAAAGTGGTTGTTGTGGACGACGAGGATTGCGGCTGTGAGCTTGTTTTTATTGACGGCATACAAACCATCGAGCGCAATGGCAAATTCGGTTTCAAACGAGAAGATGGCACTGTTTTTGTCGAGCCGACATATCAATTTGTCGACAAATTCCATGGCGACTACTGCATTGTATACAATGATTACGAGCACTGCGGACTCATCGACCGCCAGGGACGTATTGTGGTTCCTGTAGAATATGAATCCGTCAACTACCCCACCGACGGCATGATACGCATTTCCCAGGAGGGACTGTTTGGCTTCTTCGACACCACAGGTCGTCTTGCCATCGAGCCCCGTTACCGCACCGCGTCGGGATTCAGCGAAGGAGTGGCGGCTGTCATCGTTGATTTCGACAGTCTCTCATCCGCCTATGGATACATTGACAAGAGTGGTAATATGGTTCTACCCCCGGTCTACGAGTATGCGATGACTTTTGAAGAGGGGTACGCCATAATACGTCAATACGAGCGGTATGGAATGATAGACCACAATGGCAATATTGTGCTACCAACAAAGTATTTAGAGCTCACTCCTATGCATGACAGCCGTTTTTTTGCCGTTGACGACCTGACAGGCGAGGCGGCACTGTTTGACAACCGATTCAAGAGACTGACTCCTTTCCAGTACGAGCAAATACTGTCATACAGCGAGGGCTATTATGTAGTGCAGCGTGATGGCAAACAGACCTTTCTTGACTTGAAAGGCAAAGAGCGTTTTGGCTGGTATGATATGATTGGAGGCTTCTTTGACGGTTATTCGATGGTTGTGCGCGATGGCAAATACGGCATCATCAATACGCGTGGAAAAACAATCCTCCCTATAGAATATGACAACAGCGGCTACCGCAAGATGGAGTATCATTTTAGCGAAGATCTGGCGCTGATAGAGAAAGATGGCAAATATGGTTTCATCAACAAGCGCGGCGAAATAGTAATACCCATCATCTACGAGTCTGCCTTCCATTGCACGGAAGGGCTTATTCCTGTAAAGCGCAAGAGTATGTGGGGATATATAAACAAAGAGGGCCGACAAGTGTGCAATTTTGTGTTCAACAATGCATCATATTTCACATGGGGGCGCGCCGAGGTTGTCTACAATGGCGAAGTATTCAAAATTAACAGTGACGGCGTATGCGTGAAGGGCTGCAAGAACTATCCCAAAAACATAGTTTTCAATTTCGAATAATATTTCGTACGATTCGTGATCATAAACAAATAAGAGATGTCTGAAATCGCCAAACACGAGGGAACTGTAATTTCCTGTCAAAACGGTATAGTTAAAGTGAAAATGAACGTTTTGTCGGCATGCGGCAGCTGCAAGGCTCACGAAAAATGTGGATTTGTCGACAAAAGCGAGAAAATCATTGAAATTGAGACAAACGACATGACAACGTTTAAAGAGGGTGACTGTGTGGAGGTAAGCGTGAACGAAAGCCTTGGACTGACGGCCGTATTGCTAGCATACATTATTCCGGCAATCTTGATAGTTGGAGGTGTGATTATACTATCAATAAAAACAGACTCTGAAGCATTAGCTGCGACATTGCCAATAGTCTTGGTGACCATATACTTTTTGTTTTTGTATCGCCAGAGAGATAAACTCCAAAAAAAATTCTCATTTGGAATTGAGAAAAAAACACAACCGTCACATCTTTAGAGGCATGTCCGACTGAACACATTTAAAGTAAAGCTTATTTCAATAAACTAACACGAGATATTTTTTTAACCTACAACACTAGACAGAACTACTATTTATTAAATGTAAGATAAAACGATATCCAGATCTAAATTATTGATTATAAATAGGTCTCAATCAATAATCGTTATCCTTTAAACTTAAACTATTACCAAAAGAGTTTTTTTTGTAAATTTGCATCATATAAAACAGAATTAAATATGGTGCAATTATTACATTTACAGACCACTATCAAAAAAGTATCATTAACAGTTCTTCTTCTCTGCGCCACCTTGACAGCGGGAGCGCAGCTGTCGGAGGCTGTGGTGAATAGTGAATATCGCGAGATTATTCTCAAAGAGCTGCAAAAAAGCGTGGAAAGTCGCGAAGCCACCATGCAGAAAAGGGCGGAGGAATATCTGCTTAGCCTGCCAAACGACAAGAAACTGTATGACGAGTCGAAGGTGGGAATCAAAGCCAATCTGGTGAGCGGAATAACAAGTGACGGACTTCCCGAACTTAACTATCGTATCAGTATTGACTACACCTGTCGCCACATAGAAAGCGTGACCGACAACTACCCCACAGGTGCTTACCTTTGCGAGCAGTCGAATGCCAGCATGGCCATTGTTGAACTGGCTCGTATGATGATTGACGATCTGGGGAAAGACGCTTTCAAAGCTGGGAAGAAGGTGACCATGAGAATAAAGGCATCTACCGACATCACGGAGGTAACCCTCCTGCCCTATAACGGAGAGTATGGCGAATTCAAATATGTGGCTGCCCGCTATAATGGTGAATCAGTAAGAATATCTGTCTCTTCGGCTGAAGGCATAAAGACGAACGCACAATTGGCGTTTCTGCGCGCGCAAGGACTGAAGCACAACATGATGCGCGATATCCGCCAACTGGCTAATACAGAAAACGAATTCTTTTACGAGACACAAAGCTATAGTGAGAAAGGATCACAATACCGCAATGTGGGAGTTGAAATACTGGTGCACAGCGCTTTTGACGAGCAAATTGTTGATATGAACGAGCGTCTGATCAACGACGAGTTTATTGATTATAACATTCCAAAGACTGATCCCAACAGCAACGAGAGCACTTATGTGCTGGTGATTGCCAACGAGCGCTATCCTAAACCTCTTCCGGATGTGCCTTACGCATACAACGACGGCGAAGTACTGACACAATATTGTATGCGAACACTTGGCATACCTCAACGGCAGGTGAAAATCATAGAGGATGCGACCTACGCCAACATCAAGAAAGATGGCGTTGCATGGATGAAGGATATCGCAGCGTCGAAAAAAGGCGACTGCAGCTTCATCATTTACTATGCTGGACACGGACTTACAGACAAGGACCACAACCCTTACCTGGTTCCGTCGGATCTGGATTACAAGCACATAAAGGCTTTGCGCAATAAGAAGGAGCTGGACACTGAAAAAAGGATGTCTAGGAGCGACACAAAGAAACTTCTGTCGCAGTGCCTGCGTGTGGACACGCTCTGCGCCTGGTTCAACCGTGTGCCCTACCGCTCTATGACACTTATTATCGACGCCTCTTTTAACGACAACGACCGCAACGGCGACCCGATAGTGAACATACGCCACACTGACAAACGCGCCAAAGGCATCCGCCTGCGCAACGATGTGGTAATGTTCACGGCGTCGGCATTCGACAAGACGGCCTACGCTTTCGATGAGCAACACCATGGTTTCTTCACATATTTCCTGCTGAAGGAGTTAAAGAAATGCAAAGGCAAAATCAACTACTACGACCTGTTCAATAGCGTAGACCTCGAAGTGCAGAAAGAGTCGGCACTGCAAGGACGCCTGCAAGAGCCTGTTGTGACTCCCGGAGGCAAACTGAAAGAGAGCTGGGGCAACATAGAATTAGGAGGCGGCAAATGAACGAGAACGGGAACGAGAAAATAATCTCACTCGAGGATGTGGACTACAGCCGTTTCTGGGGCACCAACGAGAGTCTGTTGGATTTTGTAAGGCTTCTGTTTCCGAAACTGAAATTAATTCTGCGCGGCGAGATGCTCAAGGTGATTGGCTCGGACGAGGACATAAGCCTTTTCGAGCAGAAACTCGAAGCGATGATTACCTATTATGAGAAATTCGGACGCATAAACGAGAACGCCGTAATTCAAATAATGGAAAATGGCAGCGGACCTGACACTGAGACAAATGACGAGATACTGGTCCACGGACGCAACGGCATACTTGTGAAAGCCCGCACACCGAACCAACAAAGGCTGGTGGAGGCGGTAAAAAGTAACGACATGGTGTTTGCCATCGGTCCAGCGGGTACAGGTAAGACTTACACAGCCGTCGCCCTTGCCGTCAGAGCCTTAAAAAACAAAGAGATACGACGCATTATATTGACACGACCAGCCGTGGAGGCCGGAGAGAGTCTCGGTTTTCTGCCTGGCGACTTGCGTGACAAACTTGATCCATACCTCCAACCTCTATATGACGCCCTGCGCGACATGATTCCGCAGCAAAAACTGCTCTCGTACTGGGAAGACAATACCATCGAGATAGCTCCATTGGCATTTATGCGAGGCCGCACACTCGATAACGCATATGTAATACTCGACGAGGCTCAGAACGCGACGGAGTCGCAACTGAAAATGTTCCTCACCCGCATGGGACGCAACGCAAAATTCATCATCACAGGCGACATAACACAAATTGACCTGCCCCGCAACCAGCATTCTGGTCTTGTAGAGGCAACAAAAATACTGGGCAACATTGACGGCATAGCAGTAATCGAACTGGACAACAGCGATGTGGTGCGCCATAGACTGGTCACCAAGATAATAAGGGCCTATGATCGAAAAGCGGAGAACGGAGAGTAATAATTGAAGGTCTCAAATCACAATTCATAGGTCACAAACTGTTAATTATGATAAGTTTTCCAAACTGCAAAATCAATATAGGGCTACATGTTGTACGTCGCCGGGAAGACGGTTACCATGACTTGGAAACCATTTTTGTGCCCGTTCCTCTATGCGACGAACTGGAGATGGATATAACGGAGAGTTTCAACTTTGAGCAGGATGGAATAGATATTGCCTGCAACAACGAGGACAACCTTGTGGTACGTACTTACAGACTGATGCAAAAAACCTACAAGGAACGCATCAAACCTGTAAGCATACATCTACGGAAAAACATACCCTTCGGTGCGGGACTTGGCGGAGGTAGCAGCGACGCGGCTTTCACTATCAAGATGCTGAACGGATTGTTCGACCTCAATCTTACAACGGAGACAATGGAGCGGTTAGCTTCAAAATTGGGAGCCGATTGCGCGTTTTTCATCAACAACGAAACAGCATTCGCCACTGGAATAGGCGACTGTCTGACCAAAGTAGGATTCAACCCTCTCAAAGGGCACAAACTGATTATGGTAAAACCCGACGAGACTGTCAGTACAGCTGAAGCCTACAGCGGAATAGTACCTCGGGAGCGAAAAGCAAAAGGCATATGCGACTTGACCGAAGCGATAAAAAAGCCTGTATGTGAATGGAAAGACATTATCGTTAACGACTTTGAGGAAACTGTCTTTAAAAAGCATCCCTCATTGGCGACGATAAAGGAATCTCTCTATTCACATGGTGCTATATATGCTGCCATGAGCGGATCGGGGTCAACAGTTTTCGGAATTATTGACGATAACAATAATGAAAACTTTCACCTTGACATTGACGTTAACTATAAAGTCTATACTTTCAATTTCTGAATAAAAAACGGGATACGACCCTTTTAAACCTTTAAACTTATCAGATTGTAATCTCTTTAACCTTTATTATTTTCGTAATTCACAAATGAAACTCAAATACTCGATTCTTACACTCTTTCTTTCGTGCGTAATAACCATAAGTGCACAGGGATTCTTTCAACTACCAAACCCTGGATTTGAGCAATGGGACGGCGGTTACGACTCGGAACCCACACATTGGAACACTTTCGAGAGCAGCGATGGCTCGTACGCCTCTATGGCCTCCTCAAACCACCACTACAGACGTAGCGGTCACCGTCCTGGAGGCAGCGGGAACTACTACCTGACCATATACACCAAATCGATTATTGGAATAAAAGCCAATGGCAATATGACCACCGGACGCATCCACGCAGGATCGACATCGGCCTCGAGCAGCGAGAACTACAACTATACACAACGCAGCAACAGCAATCATTGTCAAGTATTTACAGCCACGCCCGACTCTATGTACGTATGGGTGAGTTTCTATGCTGGCAGCAGCAGTTCTACAGCGCAGATAGAAGCCATAATTCACGGTGACAATGATTTCAAAGCCCCAAACGATTTGAACAACACCACATTGTACAAAGGACGGGCTGTGGCACAAACCTCACGCACCACTTCTTCTGACTCACAGCTTAGCTGGAAACAGCTGAAGGTGCCTTTCGTCTATAATGGTTCCTCGTCAGCCAACTACATATTAATCAACATGACTACCAACAATATTCCCGGTGGTGGCGACAAAAACGACTCACTTAGCATCGACGACATCGAATTCATATACAGTGCATGGCTTAAGGATATCTCCATTGATGGCACTACTATTGATGGTTTCGAGAAAGGTTGTTTTTACTACTCCATACATGTCGACGACCTGACGGCTTTCAGCATCGACAACATCAACTACACTACAGAAGCGTCAGATGCCACGGTGGAGACGGAAAGGATAATCGTCGACGACACAACAGTACGGATAAACCTGTTCGTAACAGCCGAGGACGGAACTCAGAAAACATACAGAATCTTCGCCACCACAGGCACGCCAAGCGACCCACTGGCTATCAACGAGACATTGGCCGACAATCCTGTCATCTATCCCAACCCGGTGAAAGAACATCTGACCGTGAACTTCGACGGAACTCTGGAACTGGTTGACATGCAAGGCCGCACAGTATTGCGCCGCGTGGTAACCAGGAATGAAAGTATTGACCTACTACATCTACCGCAAGGTCTCTATACCGCCATCATCAACGGAACCAAAACAAGCAAAATAATCAAAAAATAATATTCACTATGTATTCTATCGGCATCGACATTGGCGGCACCAACACCGACATGGGTCTGGTCCGCGAGGACGGCACAATCATTGCCCGCAGCAATATCCCAACCAACAAATATACCGAACTTCAGCCATATGTCCACGACATAATGGACTGTGTCGACAAACTTATGAAAGACAATGGGGTTGAGCAGATTGACGGTATCGGTATCGGCGCCCCTAACGGCAACTTCTATACCGGTTGTGTCGACAATGCCCCCAACCTGACCATAAAGGGTGTGCTCAACTTTGAGGAGGAGATTCACAAATACATGAATGTCCCTGTGGTGCTCAGCAACGACGCCAATGCCGCTGCTTATGGCGAGATGGTTTATGGCGGCGCAAAGGATCTGGACAACTTCATAATGTTTACACTCGGCACTGGCGTGGGCAGCGGCATAGTGCTTGACGGCAAGCTAGTACACGGCAGCACTGGCGGCGCTGGCGAGCTAGGCCACAACATCCTCATCCCCGGCGGACGCCAGTGCAGCTGCGGACGTCAAGGCTGTCTCGAGACCTATACCTCGGCACGTGGAATTGTACAAACTTACTGCGAATTGAAAGGCATACCCGTCACAGCCGACATCAATAGCAAAATGATTGGCGACCTTGCCAACCAAGGCGACCCCATAGCTATGAAGACATGGGAGGTCGTTGCCGACCAACTGGGTTTGGCAATGGCCAACAGTGTAACTTTCTCTGCCCCCCAGGCCATATTCTTGATGGGCGGTCCAACTAAAGTTGGCGACCCTCTTCTGATACCCTTGCAGAAAGCTTTCGACAAATACCTGCTGAACATATATGCAGGCAGCTGCCAGATACGCATGTCACAGCTGAAAGCCAACGAGGTGGCCATCCTCGGTGCGGCGGCGCTCATCAAAATGAAAAAGTAAACAACAATAGTTATGAAAAAACTCCTCCTTCCCCTCGTGGTGGCAGCAATGCTTCTGTTCTCCTGCCAGCACACGTTGACCTCTTACGTCAATCCTTTCGTCGGCACCGACGGACACGGGCACACCTTTCCGGGCGCCATACTGCCATTCGGTATGGTTCAGGTAAGCCCCGACACACGCCTTGATGGTTGGGACGGATGCAGTGGATACCACTACACCGATGACACCGTTTACGGTTTCAGCCACACACACCTCAGCGGCACAGGCTGTAGCGACTACGGCGACCTGCTCATAATGCCATTCACAGAGGAAAACGGAGATTTGCCAGAGACTCTGGACTACGACTATTACAAGTCGTCCTTCAGCCATAAGAATGAGAAAGCCGAGCCCGGATATTATCGTGTCGTCCTCGACCGCAACCGCGTTATGGCCGAACTCACCGTCCACGGCCGCAGCGCCCTGCACCGCTACACCTTCCCCAATACTGGACGTAAAGGCGTGGTCATCGACCTCAAGCACCGCGACGTGGTCATCAACTCGTGCATAGCCCTATGCAAAAGCACTCCAGAATATGAGGGTGACCCGATGGCCACAATTATTCGTGGCCATCGCACATCGGCAGCGTGGAATCCTGAACAGCACTTCTACTTTGCCATTGCAGCCGACAGC
>JAEEGL015297420.1_pt1 | contig 54578 bp, 35 predicted proteins | sample 9134231 | NCBI WGS metagenome assembly JAEEGL01 (sample SAMN16246548, study PRJNA631951) | gut metagenome | biome: gut microbiome; feature: rumen; material: fiber-attached | host: Bos | place: Iran: Karaj | collected 2018-10
AAGTACCGATAGTCTTGTTAATCCTGATTTTCTGTTCGGCTGTCGGATTTATTTCCGTCTTGAAGCTCTTTAGCAATTTCCTTATCACCTTCTATTTGTTTTTATACTTACGAAGTCCGTACAACAATAATATCCTTTTGTGATATATTTAAACATATTTAATTATTAATATCAATATTTTTAATTACTTAAAAAATCTCCTCATTAGACATATAGGTTACAAAACCTAAATGGTAAAGTAATGACAAACCTTCAAATTTACTTAATCTCTGTTCCGAAGAGGTTATCTGAACAGAACCCGGAAATACTATCTGCTGTGGTTCATTATTACTTAGAGTATCTATTATTTCTTTTCTGCCTTTTTCATTGATCAGGTTTAGATAACCGCTTAATTTTGTGTAATCGATATCTACATTTGATGAAATGCTGAATTCCGGGATTATTTCAAAATCCTCACTTTTTAAATCATTTATAAAATTCAAACATAATGTGGGGTTATGTACGGTATCTTTTGCTCTTTTGGAAAACCTATAACCGTTATATCTTGATTTTAACGCCTGCTTTATATCTTCTTTACTTAATGGACTATCCGTTAAATCAACAGTCTCATCTATAAGAGTATCTATTTCGTCGCTGGTAAAACCCGCCAGTTCATTTAAGTCTCTTAAATTAGTCAGTTTGGCACATACAAATCCTGAAAAAGCTGTATTCATGGTTACTGGTAATACACCGGTTACAAATATACGTTCTATTACTTTATTAGATTCATTAAATGCTCTTAAGGTATTATAAAAATTTGAAACAAAACCTTGTTTACGGGCTATTTCTATAAAAGCATTTCTGTTTGATGATAAAACATCATTTGTAAAATTATCGTATTCATCAATTATGACAAAAAATTTAAATTCCATGTATTGATTAAAATTCGATAAAAAATCTGACAATATATCACAGGGTGCCTTTGTGTTAACTATAACTTTGTAAAATTTCTCAATATTATTTAGTGATACTGAACATGTTTCACCTTGAAATTCATCCGGGATTAAATCAGGATATCTTGCATAGAAATCATATATACCGGCAGTCACTCTGTTTGAAAATGACGCTCTGGTTTCCTCCGGCGTTCCATTTGAATTAACTCCGATAAAGGAGAAATTAACCACAGCATAAGAATTCTTTAACGGAGTAGGATTTTTTAAAATATAGGTGTCTTTTAAAAGAGTTTCACATTCATCTTTCAGAGCAATGTCATAGTAATACCTGAGAATTTCGGTAAACATGGTTTTACCAAAACGACGCGGACGTAAAAATAACCCTATGGGCTTCCCCAGATTCTCATAATTTTTTATATACATGGTTTTATCTATATAAACATAATTATTTTTTTATAAATATTCTAAGTCTGAATGAGAATCAGGAATTAACTTTAGCATTTAACCCACCTATATTTTTTATTTTTATTTTTATTTTTATTTATAAGTATAGTGAAAACAATATATCAAATAAGGTCATACTAATCAATTTCGTGAAAATAAGACTATATATATCCTATAAGTGATTTCATTCCGGCATGCATCACCGGAAAACTTATCCCATATAAATCATAATTGTGTTTTATCAGTCTTTCCGGATCTGAATTTTGGATCTGAATATATGATTACTTTATTCATAATGCCGAAACTTCATTTAAACCCGTTAATACTCCTGCAAACGAAAAAATTCCCCCAAAAGCTCGGCACAATGGCATCTGGCTCTTTTTTAAATGTTCTGTCTGCTTCTGCAGAACTGTGGTATACAGAGGCATAAATACGTGCCGTCCGCAGAACTGCGGTATTCAATTACAAAAATCCGTGATTTAAATCACTATAAATAGACATTTAATCAAGGCGTAATTATGTTCCTTATTCCGCCATCTCATGCAGAATAGCTCCAGTCAGTATCAGTTAGAGTAACGGGGATGAAGAGATGAGCGTAAAGAAAAGCAGTCCGGATACCTCCTATACGGAATATCTCCTTATATCCGGTGTGGCGCTTATCATTCTGCTTTCTCACATTATGGGAAAGGATGCAGTCACGCTGCTTAAACTAACCATAAGCTATAACGGTACGGTTTCCGGAACAGTAAAGGATATTCCCTGTACCACGGAAGGCATAAGCGCGGAAAATGGCAATAATTCTTACTGCCGGAAAATCATTATTGAGGGAGACAGCCTTTCCGCCGCCCAGAAAAAGCTTCTTAACGAGCTTTTTCCTCCGGAAAAACTCAGGAATAATCCATTAGATAAATCGCCTGAAACATCCGGAAGCAGGATAAATTCCGTTAAGAAAACTGACAGTAAAAGAGTCAAACATCCGCATAAACAGAACAGGATTAGTTCAGACCGGGAAAAGCCCGGTAAAGGTAAGGAAAGTTTAATTATCAGCGTTACCGGGGAAGAAAGGGGAACCAATGAAGCAGCACCCACTGAAGGAAGTTATCCGCTTCCTGATCTTCAGGGAAGAATAGCTCTCTACAGTCTTTTTATAAAGCAGAGGCTCGAGTACTTAAACGGGATTATTCATATGGGATTCGTCTGGCTCATTCTAATGCTTATTCAGGGAGTTATTGCAAGAAGAATAAACAGTCTGAAGCAGCAGGACGCCACACCGCTTGCCAACCGGATAGCCAGGATGCTCCCGAAAATAACTGCATCAGCCACAGCCGGGGCAGCTGCCTTTATATGTGCCGACACACCGGGATTAGGTTTGGTGATATCCATACTCCTTATTGTCTCAGGGTACAGTATTTATAACTTTATAATACAGCTTCCGGCGGTTGACCGGAGATTAAAAACATAAGTGCGAGGACAGGTTGTTTTCGGGGTTCCACACGCCGCATACAGGTTCTGATTCAGTTTTTTATCTGTGGGACGTTGATTTTACTTAATATTCCTTATTCGTTTAAGCATATGGAGTTCTATTTATGAAAAAGACAGCTCTTCCTAGAATGGTTGATGATCCGCCGACAGTTCTCTTATGGTCGATTGATGAAATAGCCCCTTTAATCATCAGTCTGGTAACCGGAATGATGATGGGCAGGGCGCTTATATTTTTTGCTGGAGGACTTATTATCACCAGTTGCTACCGTAAATATCTCAATAGAAATCAGGACGGCTTTCTCTGTCACTGGCTCTACTGGCACGGCTTCTATTTTAAGGAGTCAAGAACTGTTGTAAACCCCTTCAGCAGAATATGGTACTGATGCTGATTATTAAGAATAATGATTATCCGCCGTATTAATTATCTTTAATAAATTCAACAATTCTAACGGATAAAAAACAGGAAATAAAAAATTCAGAAATAAAAAACAGGAAATAAAAATTCAGAAATATAGAAACAGAAATTCATAAATATAAATACTAATACTAACTCACCTTCCAGGAGGTAAATACCATGGATTATGCCGGCTTCTGGCACTCATACAACGGACTTAAGCAGACCAGATTCATTCTGGAAATCATGCTGCTGGCAACTGTCGTAGCCAATGTGGTACTGGCCATAACTCTTTTCAGTCACCGTGATGCGGTGATACTTGTACCGCCGCATCTTAACGATGAAGTAAAAATTATTTCCGGTAAAAGTACGGAAAGCTATACCCGGGCCTGGGGGCTTTTTCTGGCAGAGCTCATAGGTAATATCAGTCCCAGGAATATTGAATTCGTTCAGAAGTCACTGGAGCCCATGATATCCCCGGGAGTATACCGGCAGATTACCGATATTCTGAATGTACAGTCACAGCAGATTATGGTTGACCATATCAGTATCACCTTTGAACCGAAATCAGTTACCTATGAAAAGGAAACAAATCTGGTATTCGTTACCGGTCAGTCACAGATAAAAGGACCTACAGGCGCACCAAGAATATTTCTGAGAACCTATGAATTCGAGATAACCATGGACGGTTTCCGCCCGATGCTCAAATGGATTGAAATGTACGAGGGGAATCCCAGGGATAAAAAAGAACGCGAACGGCTTAAGGAACGTAACAAAAAGGTAAGTAAAAAGGATGCTGAAAGATTCCGTTAGAACCTGAGATAAAGTGTACTCTGTCAATTAAGAAAGCATTCTGCCAACCCCGGTGACTTAAATTACAGAATAGGTATTAAAGAGTTTCATACTCTGTATCCGTACATGCAATTTTTCCGGTTATACCTGATGAATTCCGGTTTGAACTCCCGGCATACAGATAATGAAAGCCGGTGAATTAATGAGAATCCGTAAATTACAAAACAGCAGCAACTTCAGAGCCACAGGAAAAACATATGATTAAACTTGATTATTCCACCTCCGTAAACGTAGATAAGTCATTAAACATAAATAAGTCATGTTTGCATAAATCCTTAAAAGGTAAATGCTTAAAAGGAAAATGCTTAAAGGGTAAAAGCTTAAATGACATGAACCACATGGAAATCATTCCCGGTGACATCATCACGGAATCTTTGCAGTTAAGGGCTGTTAAGTTCATCCGGAGAAGGCTTTCAACAAGGTTATTCAGGCGGATTTTTATCACGATGTCTATCCTGCCGTGGATAATGACCGTGCCCCTTATGGCTGACGATGCTTCCGGTGACCGCATACTTGAATATCAGATATCAAGACATGATCTCAACTGCATTCATTTTCCCTTCAAGGATATCAGTGTCAGTACGGTAAGTGATGCTGAAGTAACCGTAACCGGCGGTAATATCTACGTTCTTCCGGCAGATGATGAACCGATAACTGTTTTCGTAAACTCTTCAGAAAATGAAGGAGAAAGTGTACTACTCCGGCTTATTCCGGGATCCATCCGGGCCAGAAATATCCGGGTTGATGCCGGGGAACAGGGAATAATTCCGTCAGGAGGTAACGAAAGCAGGAGTATCTCGAACAGAACCTATCAGAAGAACCGGAGAGAACCGCAGATCCCGTCCGGCAGTCTTTACGGTTCCAGGGAAATATCATCCGGAGCATACGGCAGAGCCTCTTATTACAGCAGGCATTTTATCTCCGCCTTTAAAAGCATATATCACTACATGCAGCATAACAGTCCGGAAAGTATGCCTGATTTTCGCGGTCCCGCAGATACAGTAAAGCTCACCAGAAAGGTATCCCGTCTATGCAACGGCACATCTGAAAGCATCAAAGATGCGTTCTACATGGGAGAATATCTATATGCCGTGCTTACCGTAAGTCATGACCGCACCGGCGAAAGCATCCGCTGCAGCGATGCGGTTCTTGCCTATGCAGTACTTAATGATGAAGGTATCTACCTGAACGCCCCGAAAATCGTTCTGACGGTACTTCCCGGCGATACACTTTCTGAATAAGAACTGATTAATGACGAAATAGAGTGTTTTCAGAGACGGTAACCAACTGCAGTGCGTCATCAGGGCAGTTACATGACGGCATTACCATCCGTATACCTTAAGGGATTGCCATTCCCGGCAGCAGCACCGTACCTTACAGAAAGCACAACGAACATACAGGAATACCTCATGCTTGATAATCTCAATCCAAAATACAGAAAATGGTTAATCTGGGGCGGCAGCCTCGGACTTGTCATCAGTACCATTGCTGTACTTTCACCATCATCTCCTGACCGTAAAATTAAAAAGGACGAGGAGATTAAACACGTTTTTACCGATTTCGACACCCGCAAGGTAGGGGTTGACAGTCTCGCCGCCAACATCAAAATACTTTATTCAGCAAATAACGAATTAGGCCGGGAAATCTCCTCGCTTAAGCATCAGTTGGAGCTTCTTCAGAAAAATGCCGGTCTTCTCCGGCTTAACGGAGAGGACTACTCTCCGAACGATGAACTTTTAAGAGAAATCAGATCACTTAAAGAGGAAATAACTCTGATTAAATCCGTTCTGCCCGGAGAATTCCGGAATTTTCAGAAAAACAGGATTTCCGGTAAGGTTCAGAATACCGGAATAAACCGGGATATTAAACTCCCGGTATCAGGCTTCTATGACTCAGATACCAAAGGGGGAGATGATGCGAAAAGCAAGGAATCTCTAAAAGAAAACAGAGATTATTCCGGAAAGTCCGGAACAGAAGGTCCCGGGGGGTTGCATAAAACAGCAGTGACGGAAAACAGTACGGCAACATCAAATAAAACATCCGGGAAGATGTCTGACATCAAGTGGACGGAGGCTGAAAGAGCTCCGGCAAAACCACGGATAAAAAATATCGCGGATAATTCAAATACCGGAAAAACCGGCAAAACTGCAGGGCTTAAGGATAATAGAAGCAGAGGAACAGGAAAAGGCAACAATAATCTCGGCTATTACATTCCCGCAGGCAGTATTTTAAGCGGTACACTTCTTACCGGTCTTGATGCGCCGACCAGGGAGGACGCGAAGGAGGATCCTTTTCCGGTACTTATAAATATCGACAAGGAGGCTATTCTCCCGAATAATCTCCGTTTTGATTTTCGGGAATGCTTTATTATTGCCGCAGGTTACGGAGATATGAGCTCGGAAAGAGTCTACCTCCGTACTGAATCGGTTAACTGTGTGGCTGAATCAGGACGGGTTATTGAAGCCTCCATGTCCGGATATGTTGCCGGTGAAGACGGCAAGGCCGGAATAAGAGGGCGTCTGGTCTCCAAGCAGGGAAGACTTATTGCCAGATCTCTTACCGCCGGATTTCTTGAAGGACTTGCCGGAGCCTTTAACGTAACTCCGGTACCGGTAATCAACACCACCTCCCATGGTGAAAGCATTGACTATCAGAATGTCTACAGTAACAAGGCGCTGCAGGGGGCAGCCGTAAGCGGTTCGTCAAAGGCCCTCGAAAGAGTAGCCTCATTCTATCTGAAGCTTGCCGGAGAGATGTTCCCGGTTCTGGAGATTGATGCCGCAAGAAGAGTGGACATTGTCATGACTTCGGGACTTTCCCTGGACTATTCGTTAAATGACTGACCGGAAAACATCAGCAATTTCGATGAAGAAGATATATTTACATCACCTTGTCGCGGGAACCGTTTTGCTCATGCACCTGAATCCTGCAGACGCGGCATCTGACTCCTACATAAAAGAAAGAGCAAAAGGGTGGTTCTGGTATGAGACCAAAACAGAGCCTGAAAGTATTTCTGAAACTGATACAGACACTCTCCCTCAGCTGTCTCCTGTTCCCCTGGAGAATTCTTCCGCCAGGAAAAATGCAGGAAATATTATTATCAGCAGCCGGCCAGCTGTTCATTCCGGCAGTGACAGTTCCCTGAACAAGCCTCAAGAATTAAGAAACAGGCATTCGGGAATAGCCGCTGAAATTAGGCTGTCCTCCGATATCCGGAGGCTTGGAGAAAAAGAAATAGATGCCTATCTTGATAAACTTCCCAGAGCACCTGACGGTTCATTGCATGCGGGAGACCTCCGTCTGATTCTTCCCCGGGTTCTGGAGCTTGCAGTAGATCATCCTGATGAAGCAAACATAACAAGATACTTTTCCCTACAGCAGATGAGCATGAATAAGAGTGAAAACTTTGCTAAAACAGCGAGAGAACTGGTTATGTTCAATACAGAGCTTGATGAAATGCCGGGAGCCCTTAAGTCGCAGCAGCAGAAGGAAACGGATATGGAGATGCATAACGAAGTCATTAGTGAAAAACTGGCAGAACTGGGGCGTCATACCGGACTCCTTTACATTTACCGCGGTGACTGTCCATATTGCAGGATAGGGGTACAGAATATGAACATTCTTGCAAGAACTGGCATGAAAATCATCGGAATAAGTGTAGACGGAGTAATGCTTGAAGAACTGGAGAGTATCAGAAATATCACAGCACCTGAAGCAGTCACCGAATACCGGATTACCGAAGTGCCTTCCATAGTTGCCGTGAGTCTTGATGAGGAAACCATTCCGCCGGTAACGGTAGCAGGAGGATTAATCAATCTCAACGAACTGAAATTCCGGCTTTTAAAGCTTGCTGAGGGACAATAGGAACTGCCGGAAAAATTACTCTGCTATTCTGTTTTAATTCTGTTTTGCTGTTTAGTCTGTACTTTTCCTAATTAAGTCCCGTCAGTTCTTCTCCTGTTTTCCGGCACTGTCTATCAGGTTTTTCAGAGTCAAAAACAGACTGTCAGGCTCAATCGGTTTGGAAAGATGGGCGTTGAATCCCGCCTGCAGACTATTCCTGACATCCTCATCAAAGGCATTTGCGGTAAGAGCAATAACCGGTATTTTTAGGGCATCGGCTCGATTAAGAGAACGGATAATTTTTGTAGCCGCATAGCCGTCAAGCTCAGGCATACGCAGATCCATTAAAATGGCATCATAATAGAATTCCGGGTTTTTCTTGAATAAATCCACTGCAATTCTACCGTTGGCGGCATGCTCGGACCTTATATCCTTCATTTTAAGCAGCATCATTATTATTTCCGCATTAACCGAAATATCCTCGACTACAAGAACACGTTTGCCTGCCAGATCAATTCTGGAATCACTGAGCTTCTTTCTTTCAGCATAGGACTGTCTGAATAGGTGAATCACATTCTGAACATTCAGCGGTCTGGTTATAAAATTATCTGCTCCGGCCTTTTGCGCATCATCGAGAATATCATCAATATTATCAGAAATAAGAAGTATTACCGCTTCATTACCAACGATACCGCGGATTTTTTCAGCGTTTTCCAGACAGTTGATACCGGGAATACGTGAATCAATTATAATGAGATTATAGAATTCACCGCGGGCCATTCTGAGGGTGATATTCTGAATTCCCTTGTCAGGGCTGTTCACAGTATCAAACTTGATACCTGCCTTTTCAAATTCTGTCAGTTTATCGGTGACATCCTCAAGAATCAGCAGAACATCAAGACTGTTGGCAGTAACTTCATCATAGCCGCTCTCATTTTCATTGGCTATATCAAAGGTCAGTGTTACGGTGAAGGTAGTACCGACATCCTTTTTACTTTCCACCTCTATATTACCGTTCATTATCTCCACCAGACTCTTGGTTATCGGCATCCCCAGACCGGTACTGTTGTACATGTTGCGTTCATTATGCTCCTGACTGAACGGTTCGAATATCTTAGGGAGATATTCCGGACTCATACCGGAACCGGTGTCTCTGACGATGAACTTAAAAGTGGCCTTATTTTCATAAGTGGTCAGGCATTTCACAATAAGATCAATTGAGCCGCCTTCACCGGTGAATTTCACGGCATTACCCAGAATATTGAGGAGAATCTGCCTAAGCTTTACCACGTCACCGATAAAGAAATCAGATGTTTTATTATCAAGATCATAATTCCAGTTTATATTCTGCACCTGACACTGCGGGGCTATAATGATGCTGATCTGAGAGATAAGGTCTGACAGGGAGAACATTTCATAATGGAGAGATATCCGTCCTGCTTCTATTCTGGTCATATCCAGAATGTCATTAATTATTTTCAGCAGATGATTTGCTGAAAGTCCTATTTTCTCAAGGTAGTCTCTGGTGCTCTGAGAAATGCTTTTATCACCTAAAGCAATACGATTGAGACCGATAATGGCATTCATCGGAGTTCTGATTTCATGGCTCATGTTGGAAAGGAAGGCAGTTTTAGCCTTGTTGGCCACCTCGGCGTTTTCTAAGGCATCGCGTAAAGCCTGGTTGTGGGTCATGGTTTTTCTGGTCTGGGCATCCACATCGGCAAAGCCCATGCCGACGATGTTTACTTTCAAAACCCCGGTGACCATTTCATAGTTTACCGCAGCAACACGCACCATTTCATAAACTTCATTACCGTCACGGTTAATGGTATAGCGAAGAACACTGACTTTATCTACAGAAAGATTCTGTCTGATGTTTTCCGGTGTTAGAAAGGCAATGAATTCGTCCCGGTAGTTCTCTGTTACATTCTTGGCGTAATGTATGATATTCTCCATGTACGGAAAATGCTCACCGGGATTATTTGAGGTGTTGATTTTATTTATTCTGGAAAGGCAGGTGCAGACATTCCTGTCGAGATCGACATTATATATACTGGTAAAATCCGATGCAATGGCACGAAGCATGCTGTTGGCTTCAGAATGGATACTCTTGACGTATTCGTTTAAATTAATTTTAATGCTGTGAATACGCTTGCTTAATTCCTGAATATCTCCGCGATGGCGTGATAAAATCATATCAGTCGGAATGACAATATTTATTTCCTTGTTCAAATCCTCAACATGCTTGCCGATATCCTTGATTTCAACATTGACATTACGAATCTGCCGACGCAGTTTGGCCGTGGAGAAGAATATCAGAATTATCCCGACAAACAGTGAAAAGAAGGTAGAGATAATAATCAGTCCGGTCTGTCTGGCTACCCAGTGGTTATACCAGTCAGCTGAAAAATCGACCGCCACTATGCCGGCTAACTGGCCGTTAGAATTAAAGACAGGAGTGTAGGCACTGTAGAAGGAGCCCCAGCGATCCTGGTACGGTTCCTTGTCGGTGGCAGGTTTTCCGGTGGTTGCCGCCATAGCTAGCGCATCTGTTTTAACAATCGGTTCACCGAACTCTCCGGGGTCGGCTATGGTAGGGTCAACTGTAAAAATGAAATGGTCATCATCGATTTTTCTGATGCAGTAGATATATTTTAATTCGATGTTCTTCTGAAAATATGCCAGGGTATCATTAATCTTTCTGTATTCAGGGGTATCCTTGTCTTTTTTTTCAATTCTTTCCAGAACATCTCCGTCAATCATATCGGCAGCTGTATTGGAAATATCCAGCATTCTCTTGTCTATAAGCGATCTGACTGTGGCTTTGGAGTTATCAACCAGAAAATAACCAAGAACTACGTTGGTAACTATAAGGAGCCCCGTAGTTGCCAATGTGAGATTTGTGACAAAGGATAATCTGTTTCTACTCATAAAGCCAAACTCCTTTGGCGCCGGAAAACATTAACCCGTATTTAATCTGGTTTAATTCATGTGAAGCTTATCGTTTAAATAATATTCCACTCTGCCGTCCTCTAGAATTGATCTGCACCGTTCGGAATTCATCCGTGTCTCATAATATGTTATGTTTTCCGTGTGCTTTTTAATCTGGAGATCAGAACATGACTACCGCTTTTAACCCGTTACCTGTACCGGAACCGGCTGAAGCTGCAGGTGATATCCTTTTTCAGCAGTTTTTATATGCAGTTCTACTCTTTAAGATCAGGTAAAAAAACTCAAAGCCAACCAAATATGATTATAACCGCTGGTATTTTATTGTGTTTAACAAGGTGCTGTATTAGTGACATCAGGATAATTTTTCGGGGGAGCAGAGGAAAAACTCGGGAACTATATATCATTTTTACCTTTACCGGAAATGAATTATAATAGCCGGGAAATAGTCAAATCTAATCAAATCAGCAGTAATACGATAAAAATATGAAGGAAAGTAAATACGCCTGCGTCGGCATTTTATCAATGGTAGTAGCACTTTCACTAAGTTCCTGCTCTACATCTACCTACACAGTCAAGAACAGACCGGAAAGTTTTACCTACAGCCCTACAAGTGATGGCAAAAAGGATACAAGCTACAGCTACAGCGAAGCAGATAAAGGCGAACAGAAGGGCGAAAAGAAAAAGGAAAAGGAAGAAAAAACGCCAGACAACCTTCAGGATATACTTACAGAAAGATACTCTGCGTTTACTCAGGCAGAATGCCTTAAAGGTATTGAACCTGAAAGCTGTCTTGATGTCATTATCAGAGAGGCTGAAAAACGCGGCGACATTAAAAAAGTATCATCACACCTTATATTTAACGAAGTCTCTTCTGCCAGAAATATGGATATAAGTGTAATTGCTGCCATAAGAAAAAAACAGATTAAAAGAATCTCCATTAATTATAATATCGACAGAAATAACTCTCCTTTTTCGCTGTTGTTGTGTAAATTATCTGACAGACTCGATTTTACGGTGGACTTTGGTACGCAGGTTACCTCAGCAAAAGGCATGTTCGAATATTGTAAAATCAGCGTTTTCCCGAAAATGAATACCTCCGGTATAACCGACATGGGCTACATGTTTGCCAATGCGGTAATTACGGGGAATATGCCTGAATACGATATGAGCAGTGTAACTGACATGAATCATATGTTCCATGAGGCGAAAATCAATGGAAAGCTTTCCTTCACCGATACCTCCAGGGTTACCTCGACAGAATATATGTTTGCCGGCAGTAAAATAAACACCAGGCTTCCGCTTTTTAATACATCTGCCGTAAAGTCAATGAAAGGGATGTTCACAGGAGCGGAATTCAGGGAAAATGAATTTCAGGAAAATAACCGGAACGACTACACCATCCCGTTCTTTGATACTGCGAAAGTAGAGAATATGAGCGCAATGTTTAAATCAAGCAATGTCACTGCCGTGCCTCCCTTCAATACAAGCAATGTCACTGATATGAGCGAAATGTTCTCCCGAACCGGAAGACTCAGACAAATACCTGTATTTGATACCGCCAAAGTCACCAACATGGATTATCTCGTCAGCGAAAGCAGTGTTGAATCGGTTCCTGATTTAAACCGATCCTCTCTGGAAAGAGATCCGGATAACCAGTGTACAAATATAAAAACCATTCTTTATAAGGCTAAGAAACTGGACAACGAAACAAAAGAGCAGTGGAAAGAAGAGTATACCTGTGCTGAAAAATGGCAGGAATCATATGAGAAATTCCATAAAGAAGAGGATAAACGCAATAACAGGAACTCGGATATGGATGGTGTTTATATTCTCTGTTTTCTGGCATTACCTGTATGCGGCACCTCTATTTCCACTGAAGATAAAAATCCTTTCAATTTTCTTAACGCCCCGGCTGCGGGTAAACCGTAACCTTGATGCCGGCTGGCGATATTTTTATTCCGGAGCAATTTTAGTAACCGTTCCTTAACCATCATGATGTCCGGGAATAAATACCCAGACATCAAATAAATATAAACTCAACAAAATAATCGGTAATACCATCACCTGCAATACTCTCATCAAACTCCTGAACAGGCATTTAAATAAATTACACCCAGTCAAAAAAACAGAATAAAAATAAACCTATATTATAAATATTTGAACAATATCAATTTATTCAGATTACACACTTTCCTATAATTTCACTCTTAACGTCACCTTTCTATAACACCCGGGAAGCCCAGAGGAATAACCGGCACTGCCTTACCAGGAGACATCAGGCAGGCTCAACTGATAATCGACTGACTGTTCCGGCGGTAACCTGACATAAAAGGACGGCATGCGGGAATGGATCCGGCATATCCCGTATATATTTATTCATTATTATCCGGTCTGACAACAATTCGGAGTATGGATGGCTATATCAATATATTTATTTGAATCAAAAGGAATTCAGGCATATCTCGGCAGGTCAGGAAGACTGGCCGACGTGGTCACTGTAAGTGATGCTCTGGCAAATCTCATTAACGATAATGAGCACAGCGATCTTGCTTTAGTGCTGAACGAAAGCGGATTACTGGAGAAATCAGATTTGCTAGACAGTAACAATGACAATGAATCTAACGACATTCATTTTTTTAGAAAGAAAGGCGGTTCATTTTACTGCTGGAGTGCAGACAGAAACATACTTTGCAACCTACGTATGGTATGGACACTATATTTTCAGAATACTTTTCCAGGAATGGCATATACCGATTCTCTGGTTACTGACACCAAGGCGGACTGCCAAAAGAATAATGATTTTCATAATCTGCTGAATAAAGCCTTCAGCGAAATGACGGGAAATTTCAACCGTCCGTCTGTGATGCTGCCGGTAGCATCCCCGGTATGTCAGTCAACTCCGAGAACCGGTCAGATAGCCGTAAGAGAGGAACGTTATAAAAACAGGAATGAATACAGAGATCTGACAAAAGAAAGAACTCAGTTCCTGCTCGAAGATCGTCACCGCAACAGGAGATATTTTACTGAATACCTCTATGATAAAACAATTCCTGAAAAAATTCCCCAAGCCTCTTCCGAAAAAACTTTCCAAGAAAACAACGATACGCCTGCTGAATATAGAAATGCATACATACAGAAACTTATAAATTACAGCAGAACAATCACAGATGATACTGCTTCCGCGAGGGATGTGGCGCTTATTCATCTGGACGGTAACGGAGTAGGTCAGACCCTGATGGCACTCAAGACATCTCTCAAAGATAAAGACGGCTCCGTGTATTCAAAGAGGATGAGTAAATTCTCTGAAATACTCGAAAATATAACCGGCGGCGCAGTGAAAGATACCATGGAGGCCATTATCCGCAAAGCAGGTACAAAAGAAAATTTCTTTTTCCGCCCTCTGGTTGTCGGAGGTGATGACGTAACTGTCCTTATTGAACCTAGATTCGCTTACGATTTCGTAATTAACTTCTGTAAGAATTTTTACAAGAAATCAAAGGAGGCAATCAATCATAAAGATAATAAAGATGCCATAACACCCATAGCAGACGCTCTCCAGAAAGCCGGAAAGCCGGCATACCTTTCTGCCAGTGGCGGTATCCTCTTCAATAAAATCTCCCATCCATTCTACAACAGCTTAAGAATAGTGGAGGAACTTGCCGGAAAAGCCAAGCGTTTAACCAAATATATTCCGGAAAACTCTGACTACACTGAAGAAGATCTTGCAAGACTAAATATGATTATAGGTGATAATCCGCAGGAAAAACCGGATACAAGACTGGACAGTATTGCCAACAACAGACTTTATTCCGCCGTATCAGTAATGAGAATGTCAGTTGCCTCCACTGTTGATGTAGAAGGACTTATAACCAGCAGCCGGCACAGAAGAATTAGTGACACCGAGTATACAACAGGAGATACTGTTTATTTTGTCAATAATGATGAGTTTGATCCATCCAATCAGCCAAGTGTTTCAGGTGAAAATTCAGGTACAGGAAACAACCATAAATCTGAACAGAATAAAAAACTATCTGCCGATATACAAAATGAACTCAATAAAGTACTGACCCTCGAGGATATCATAGACTTTGTGAACACAAGTAACGACAGAACGAGAGAAATTAATCTCTCCAAGCTTATGGGACGCATAAGAAAAATAACCGGTCACATCATGAACTCCAATCAGATTGAGCTGGAAAGAGAGCTTACCATGCTGCATAAAAATCTGGTCACAGATGAGGATTCCGATACTCTCTACAACGAATTTCTGGCTCTGCTCTCTCGAACCATATTCACCTTTGACCGGTTCAGTTTCCATGCCGGCAGCAAGGACGGCGAAGATATTATTATCAGAAAGGTAAACGGAAACAGCCGGATAAAAGCCACCATTCTCGATGACCTTCTGATTGCCTATCATTTTATAAATGAGGAAAACCAGACCGCCGAATACAGGAAACAAAGAGCAGAAAAATTAAAAGCCTCCAAAGAAAACGACAGTGACGGCCGGCAAAATTCAGGAACCGATGCATAAGGATAAAGCTTAGATGAATAACAGAATAGCAACTTACAGACTGACCATCAGTTTCCTCAGCTACTGGTTTGTCTCAACAGGAAATGAACAGGGAGCTTATGCTGACCAGCTTGCTCTCAAGGATTCAGAAGGTTTTCCGTATATTCCCGGAAAAACCATCAAAGGGGTATTCAGGGAGGCATTCAGGCTTGCCGGAAATTCAGGATGGTTTTCTGATTCAGAAAATGAACATGAGAAAGATAATAATTTCCTCAACGTACTGATTCAGGCCATATTCGGACATGATGGAACAGTATCCGGATTCAGCGAAGATGAACTGCATACCGGGGGACTGATTCATGTCTCCAATGCCGAGCTGCCTGAAAATATCAAAAATCAAATAGGTAACAGCAAGTCTTTTCTTTTCAGAACCATACAGAACACGGCAGTTGACAGAGAAACAGGAACAGCCATGAACAAGAGTCTGCGCACGTCAGAGGTTGTTATTCCGTTTCACCTCTCTACGGAAGTTATTCTTGACGCACCAGGAGATGAAGTAACAGGTATTACCCGCAATGATTTAGATAAAATCGCCGGAATTTTACCGGATGTTGCTTCAATCATTACTGAAATCGGCGGTAAACGTCGCCGCGGTTTCGGTCGCTGTCAGTGCAGAATGGAGAAAATAAATGCCTAGATATTATTATTTCGCCGATATAAAGGATGCAGTATCCCTTAGTGAGAAACACAACTCAGACTATAGTCAGGTATGTCTGGATTATATTCCCGGAAGCGCTATAGCCGGAGCCCTGGCAGCGGTAATGTATCGGGATGCCTCAATGCCTCAGGCTGTACTCAATGATCTTTTTCAGAACGGCAGAACCATATTTTCCAACTGTCTGCCGCTTAAAAGTTCTCCGGAAGGAGACAATGATTCCGCAATGGAGGTGGTTCTCCCTGCGCCAAGCTGTCTTCATTATGAAAAAGGACGAAAAGAAGGCGAGACCGACTATATAAATCTTACGTGCGGAGAAATAGGCGAGAAGCAGCTGAAACAGGTACGTGCCGGATACATTAATTCAAAATGTGAAAAGTTTTCCATAAAAAAGAATTCGGTTACTAAAACAGCCATAGACTGTAATACCTACGGTGCTTCCGAAGGCAAGCTCTACAACATGTCATTTATTGAAAAGGAAACGGTTTTCTGGGGATACATTGATCTTCCTGAAACTATTCCGGAAAAAACTGTAACCTACATAAAGGATTTCCTGAATTCAGAAATCCGCGTAGGAAAAAGCCGTTCCAATGAATTCGGCAGGGTAAAGCTCAATCTGATGCCGGAAAAAGAAGCTGATAAGATTAAGTCATGGGAAAAACCGGCCGGCAATAAAGGAAAAGATTTATTTATCTGGTGTCTCAGCGACATTGAATTTATTGATACAGAAAACGGTATGTCTACTTATATACCGCAGATATCCAATCTTTGGATTTCCGGAATCACCGGTACCTTCGAGTCGGATTCATCATTTATCCGCACAGCATCAGTGAGACTTTTCAACAGAAAGCGCAATGGTTTTGAAGGAGAAAAATGCCTGGTTAAAAAGGGCAGTATTCTGCATTTCCTGCTGAAAGTACCTCTTACCGATACCCAACTTCAAAAATTGAATGAGCGTGGAATAGGAATATCCCGGCATCAGGGGCTGGGACGGGTTCTGGTCAACCCTTCATGGATAAATAATGAAAATATCCATAGGGGCACTTACCTGTTTAACCATCTGTCATTAACAAAAGACTCAGGGGAAAGCAAAGAAAATAAACAATCCTGTCAGGAGAATGAAGCAAACAACAGCTACAACTATCTCCTCAATTTCGTAAAGGGATATGAAAAACATCTCAAATATGAGTCCATGTATACAATCGAAGTTCAGCAGTTAAAGGAAAAAATTGCCGACCTCTATGAAAAAGCCCGGACATTTAATAACAAACTGCAGATTGACTGTTACGGACAGCAGAGAACAGAGTTAGAACCATACGGACCTACTAAAACCCAGTGGGGAATTCTTGTTGAAGCAATACGTTCCGGCGGCAGTAAAAATAATAAACTTTCAGATGATAGTAACAAAGAGATATTTAATAGCATAAAAGAAAAGCTCAAAAACGAAAAATACCGTGAATCCTCCAAAAACAGCTGGGATGTCTATTTTTCCTATAACGAGAGGATTAATACAACTTTTGCCAGAGAATTTATGAATATAATCGCAGACGTGATGCTTGAATCCCTCCGTCGCGTCATGGATCAGCTTATGCTCTTCGATCTGGCTTCAGCAGATAAAAGTGACTTTAAAAATTTCAAGAACGGTCAGTAACGGAGGAAAGAACTAAATGAGTATTATTGCATTAACAAGAATAACAATAGAAACAACTTCTCCGCTATCTGTTTATTCCGGTGACAGAAGCATCCTCTCAAACGACGCTCTGTCGAGAGACTGGAACGGTCTCCCGTACATTCCGGCAACCAGTCTCACCGGCGTGTGGCGTTCAATCCTTGAAACGGATTCCGGTAGCTCAGATGTCGATTACTGGTTCGGTGTGTCAAAATCCCGGGATGACTCAGAAAGAATGGCCTCACGTATTATTATATCCGATGCCCGGATGCTGAACTGTCGTTCAATGCTACCGAATGACGGTGAAGGTTCCGGCGTTTTGCTATCAGAGACATATATACATGGAGACCATCTGCTGGCTGAATTCACTGAAGAACACGACAAGGACTTCGAGAGAATGAACTGCCGTATCAACGGCAGAAAAACAGCCTTAAACAAAGCTCTGCACAAAACAATGACTCTTCCGCGTGGGATACGTTTCTTTTTTAACATAAAAGCGGAACTGGATTCAGAAGAGGACATTGCAAAATACCATAGACTCCTTAAGACTCTCAGTTCATCAGGATTTGCCCTAGGAGCTAAAACATCGATAGGTCACGGGAGGTTTAAAATAATCGGTCTCTCATCCGAAAACATCGATCTCGCTGACTACCGTAAAAACACAGCAGAGTTTACAAAAAAAATTACGGAGTTCACCGGATCATGCTCAGTGCCGCTCACAATTCCTAAAGAAATGCAGCCTGATTCTGATGCGGAGTCCCTCTACATAACTCCGGATGGATGGAATTTTGAAATATGTGCCAAAGGAAGCTGGCGAGCCGGAACCGGTAGAAGATCCGCTTCCAAAGCCCAAACCGCAAGAGGCAGCAGGGCCGGATTACTGGCAGGGGAAACAGTAGATGACAATACCCAGAGATGCTTTACTGACGGCTATGTAAAGTGGGTAGATAATGAATTTGATGCGATTGATTACGAAATTCTAGTACCTGGAAGTACCGTTAAAGGCGTTATTGCCCATCGTACCCTCTACCATTATCTCCGATTAAAGAGGCTTTATGCAGGATGCAATACAGAGGGTGCATCCACCGCCGAAGAAATTGTAGATAATCTTCTTAATAATCAGACACCACCTGAAATTCTAGAGGAATACTGTCAGGTTTTCGGAAGAAATGATCCGCAGAATCCGGACAGAATTCTTGCCGGTTCTCTGAGAATAGGGGACTGCAAAGTTGACTGCTCAGGCATAATCAGCAGAATGCACAACAAGATCGACAGATTCACCGGTGGGGTTATTCCGTCAGCACTGTTCTCACAGGAAAAGCTTATCAACCCGATAATAAAAATCAACCTGCAGATTAGAAAAGACCGTTTTGAGAAGATAAAGAATTCCGATATTCTTGAAGCTCTTAAACGTACCATCTACGATCTGAAGCACGGATACTTAAACATTTGTGCCGGTTCCGGAAGAGATACCGCGATTTTCACTGAAAAATCTCAGGGGGAACACAAATAATGACTGAAGAAAAAATCGATGTAAAAAAACTATGCAGTATCATCAACAAAACTTTTTCCTACACAGACTGTGATGCAGACAAAACAGTTCGTACTGGAAAAGAGGCTGGAGCCGGCGTTGAATTTAAACAAGGACTGCTTAATATTTTTTCAATCACTGCGGCTGACAATTCAAACTTCGTTTTGAATACACTTCAATGTCTTATGGAGGACGCGGAATCATGGGTAATGTTTACGGACATCATCCGCCTGAATGTTTCATTCAGTGATATACAAAACCGTACTTCCGATGTGCTGGAGGCGGAAATATTCAGTCCAAACCATAATCTTTCAGTAAAAATCAAACGCATCATGGGATATCAACTTCTCTTTGTTATCTATACCTTGGAAAAAGATAATACTCTGCTTTCAAAGATTAAGGATGAAGCAAAAGGAAGTACAGAACAGGAGGGAACCGGAGGTATAGAGGCTCAATCTACAGAAAAACTGTATTCTTCTGATGATATGACCGTATATACGGAACAGAACGTCTGTCTGCGCCAGGATATCCTCCATCGTGAGAAGAATGAACACGGATTTTTAAAACAGAAGATTAAATACACCCTCTGGTACCACGAGGAAAATAAAACAGAGTCCGATGGTAAAGCGTACGCCACCGGAAAAATGGTGCCGTTTGCCCAGGTTTTCAGCGGATTTACAGAATAGTAGGATACATAAATGGCTCAAGATATAATCGTTCCTTATAATTTTATTCCTCTTTCATCATGGGTTTTTACCCCGGACTGGTCAGAACATACCTATCACGACATCCCGTTCAGCGATGGGATTTCCGGAAAGATTAACTACAAAATAGTCAACAGTACTCCAATATGTGTAGGACACAAATCTAATGATAAACATATTATTTGGGAAAGAAGTCCTTCAGGAGAATTTGTTATCCCGGGAAGTAGTGTCAAAGGATTGCTGAGAACAGCAATGGAAATCGTCTCTTACGGCAGAATGAATACTTTCTTTGACAAAAAGCATTCTCGCCGGCTGGGTATAGAGGAGGTCATGGGACAGGGCAGTGAATATAAAAGACTGCCGATACTGGTTCGTCCTGATAAGGGTGGTGACGGTTCATGGCAATATATGGTAACAAATACAAATGAGAATTTTAAGCCTATGTGCGGCTCTGTGGGAGTAAAAATTCTTGAGAAATTGAACGTAACTGCTAACGACAGTGCAATCACTAAAATCAAAGCTCTGCTGAATTTGTTCAACAAAGAAAATGGTGATAAATGCGAATACATGCCGGTGGTGTATGCCCATATGGAGAATAAATCGGGATATACCAAAAAACAGATGCTGAAAAATACTGGAGACCGAAAAAAGACAGAATGGCTTGAAGTGGAAGATTTTTCTCTTACAAAAGATGACTTCTACAATACGCCGGGAATGTTTTTATTTATGGATAAAAACATCAGCAACGATAACAAAGGAGACACTCAGAAAGTTAATAAATATACTGATTATTTCTTTTACTTCAATGATGGTTCACTGGAAAACGATAACCTGTGGCTGAATTTCGGAGAAGAAGGCAGTCGGATAATAGCAGATCTTAAGAAAAGTCTGCCTCCGGTCAAGGCAGATGATAACGGACAAAAAGATGATAATCTTTTTGATTATTACCGGAAATATATGCATCCGAAAGCAGGTTTTCCAGTATGGTATCTCTATAATGAGCAAAAAGAAAGTGACAGCTGTCTGGGATTCTGCCAGGTCATGCGCAAAAGCTGCAGAAAATCAGTAGGTGAGCTTGTGTCTATGCAGCAGAAATATCCCCGGGAGCAGAAACACGATCTATCCGACACCATCTTCGGATACATCGTTTCTGGAAAAGAGGGAGAATCAAGTAGCGGACGTGTCGGTTTCAGTGATTTGTTTTGTAAATCCGGAGCAAAGATTATTTCTAAAAACTATGTGTTAGGAGAGCCAAAATCATCTTTCTTCCCGGCATATTTAGGAAGATTCAGTGCCAAGAAACCTTATGATGATAATGAATCACTTATAGCAGGACGAAAACTTTATAAAGTAAGAAATAAAATTGCAGAAAGCAATTTAAGTAATGATAATGAAAATATACGCTCAAAGGTTGATCTCGTTGATACAGGTTCAGAATTTACCGGAACAATAACCTTTCATAACCTGAAACCTGAAGAACTTGGAGCTCTGCTATGGGTAATGACTTTCGGAGAGGGCGTTGCTGATAATTCCTGTTACTATCATACTTTAGGGCATGCCAAACCAATGGGAGCAGGTGCAGTTCAGTTTAAACTTAACAGTAACTCAATTGAAATACCAGAGTACATGACAGACGGCAGTAACGTGCTTATAGGTGACGAACGAATCAGTAAAGATGATCTTATTGAAAAGTGTATAAACAGATTTAAACAACTCATGAATCTCAATTATCCTTTCGGCAGGAAAGATCATTTTAATGAATGGGAAAATTCAAAGATAATGCAGCTCTACTTGAAGTACTCAAAAGTAGATACAGATTTTGATGAAAACAAAGTCTATAATCATTTCCCTGCTAAGAAAGATGATCAAGGAAAAAAAGATATTAATGAATTCAATCTTATTAATAAAAAGTACAGATCATCTGGAAAAAACAGTAGCGACTGCGTAGAAATTGATAAATATGAATCAAACAATTACGATTTGAGTATAGCTGATAAACGAAAGGAATTTTTTAAACAACGGCAGGATGAAGAAGCCAGAAAAAAACAGGATGAAGAGAATAGAAAACTGCTTGAGGCTAACAGGGATGAACAATTGAAATCATCTTATGCAAAGTTGAAAGCAATCGACAATTCTGAAAACGCTCCCGAAGAATTCATTAAAACAGTTGTCAATATTCTGGTTATAGAAAAAGCCCTGAAAAAGACTGATAGCGTTCTTAAGCAAGGTTTTGACGATGTATCCAACTTTAACCAGCTGGCCAAAAACTTTATTGTAAAACATCAGCTTTCAGATCAGACTATTGAAGATGTAGTGCAATGCATTAATAATTCTAATGATAAAGACTTCATAAAGTCCATTAAAGATGTCTGTAAAAAACGCAAGGATAAGGACGCTTTCAAAAATCTTGAGAAGATTATGAAAAAACTCTGATTCCTGATTTCTGTCTCCTGGATATCCGCAACTGATACCGGGAGATAACAGACATGTTTATTACACGTAATTAATAATATGAAAAAGAATCCCCTGCATTTTTCCTTTATGAAGCAGGGGAATCTTATTTATGTTGCGCTGTCTGCTTAGTTATACTGTTAGATTACGCCTTAGCCGGCTTCATTACATACTTATAGGCAGATTTTTCGCCGAAACGGATTTCCATGAATGGAGCAGGCTTGAATAAACGTAGCTTCCATGGACTTAAAAAGTAAATTTTTCTGTCTTCAGCTGTAGCTTCGGAAGTATCAGTTTCCGGTAACTTGATTGAGTCTCCGGCAATTTTTCTTAATTCGCTCTCCTTTATGGTATAACAGTAACTTGAAAGAACCATTCCTGCGATTTTACATGAAAAGGCGGAATTTTCATCCTTAACAGCACATCTTTTGATACCGTTAAGGAAGCTCTCAATCAGATATGGAGTAACCTCGGCATTTTCAATATCCCTGGTAAGCTCACTGCGTTCCTTGTCACTCAGTTTATGCAGCTTTAGTTTAAGCGGGGTATAACTATTATCTATGACTGTTCGTTTACCTATATTAATTATTCCCCAGGCTACGAGAAAGCTTAAAAATTCTAAAATAATCAGTATAACCAAGGCCGTAACTCGCATATCAAAATAGGTTTCGAAACCTGCAGGATCAATACTGGCAGCCTTTGAATAATCATTATCTGAATAAATAAGCTTGATTTTATCTTCTTTCTTGAGTATGCACGGAACTGAACCTACATTTGCAGTAGCTTTATTTTCGGTGGTTATACCTTAAATTTCAACGTCAGCATTACATCCGAGTTCATATCTGCCGTAATTACGGGCGATATTAAACACCTTACCGGTTCCCACGGTATAACCACCTGTATATACCTTTATAAGCTTAGGTAATCCGTCTACCTGACATAAGAAGAAGCAAGTCAGTTCAGAAAACTCTGATGACACGTCTTCACCCTATAAAATTTTGCTATCCTGTTTACCTGTTTATAGGACAAGTTTAGTTCTTTTAAAGCTTCTGCATTTAACTGATGTCTACTCAGACTTAGAATCATTTCCCAAAAGCTTGTTTAATTTTTTCTCTAATAGCGGTATTTTTCTTCTGTACTCAGAAAGCTGTTTTTGCAACAATTTAATTTGATATTTCTTATAATCTTTTTGAATTGTTTCAAAATCCTTCTGCCAGTATTCAATCTTTTCATGAATGATTTTCAAATTATTTCTTTCTAATTTATGGCTATCCGTAATATCATTCACATAATCAGTCACCTGACTTATGGATTTTTTATCAATATCAGCGAAAGATTCCAGATAACTGTTATAATAATCAAGATTTTTCTGCAATGTTTCGTGATACCGCTTTACACTCTCTTCCAATTCTCTATATCTTTTACAGAATTTATCACACATCATCCAATTATAAGCGTTGCCTTTGCCGGGATGTTGTATTTCAACAAGTAGCTCTGCCAGTTTCCAGGCTTTATTAAGCAGTTTTGCGGCTAAAGTTGTTAACTTTTTATTGATGCCCAAACTCTTTTCAGCCATACGAATAGTGTTCTTTATTACATCATAGATCACTTTTTTTTCATCTTCCTTCAGCGTAGAAGAAGCAACATTATTAGTTTCCGTTTGAAATTCAGTTTTATCATCAGTTTTATCATCAGTTTTACAATCAGTTTTGCTATCAGTTTTACAATCATCCATAAATGTACCTTTGTCTGTTACATTTTATACATTCAGCCGATATTCCAAATTACCATGATTGCTTTATGAGACATCGTTTTCTAATAAATCGGCTGTTTTTACGTTTTTACAAGAAGTTCAACTTTATCCTGAAATCCACAGTAATTTTATTTTCAGTCAAAAAGCAGATTTTCTCTCTTTCTGACTCCATCCTCCAACCGGATTTTGCGGAATAAAACCTTAATCCGCAAAATTCAGGCGGATAATCCGGTTAATAATCCAGCATTATGCAGGCATCATTGTCACGCATGAGGATTTCTGCGGCCTTGTCAGCGAATTCTCTGGTTAAACCATCTATTCTACGGGCCGGATTAAATGTCGTCTTTTCAAGCTCAGCTATTTCCTCATCTGAAAGTAAGGTAGTTGTGGTAACCACATTCTGTCGTAAGTATCCCCATGTCCAAAAGGTATCATCATCCAGAATTACAAATGATTTAATTTCCGGATGACTGAAAAGCCAGGATCTGATCTCTAATGGTCTGGTTATACTGCCATTCAAATCACCGTCCGGAGTTAAACCTGAGATATAGATATTCTCTCTCTGCAACAGCTTCAGAAATTCATCGAAAATTTCCTCTCTGTAAAAGCTGTAGCGGTGAATACGTTTTATAAAAGCATCTCTCCAGGAACTCGTCAGGATGATTTTTGCATTTGTTTTCCTTACAAGACGGGAAAGTTCCTTCACCATGCCTTCGTTAAAATATTCATGTTCACTGTTTCCATTATAACAATCATGGTTAAGCACACCGTCAATATCAAGAAATATAATCCTATCATCATAAAATTTAGGATCAATTTTTTCATAATCCCGACGAACATAGCAATACTCACTATCAGCATTAAAAAGAAGGTAATAAGCTCGCTGATAGTTAAGATTTAGAATTACACCTTCATCCTCAGGAACCATAGAATTTTTTTCGAATACATCTGAATAGTCATTGGCGCTTATAAGCAGGAAACGAGGTTTCAGGTTGGCACTGTACCAGTAGCTTGCACCTTTATACTCGACATATTCATCATGAGGTGTGTGATCCCGAATATAATTGATATCACTTATCAGCTTATCTCTCGAAACGAAATTCAGCACACCCTGTACTCTGGATATCATTCCATCATATGAACCGGTGTCTAACGATTTACAATAAGGTCTGCATTTCTGAAGACACTTTACAATAAGTTCCTTTTCCTCATCAGTAAAATCAGTTCCTGTAATGAGGTACACATCCAGCTCTTCTTCCCAGGTATTCTTGTAAAGGTAGAGCATATACCGGAGAAACTCATAGTTATCAATAAAGGTCTTAATAAAATGATTAACAAAAGGAGGATAAAATTCCAGCCAATCTTCCGGATTCTGACATTCAAGGATCCTTTCTCTCTCTTTAACATACTCATCGTAATCAGCAAGATGTTCAGTAAGAGACGCTCTGAAATCCGTACTTATAAACGAACTGAAATCGTAGAACAGCAGAAATTTGTCTTTGCTAACCCCCCGACTATCTCTTCTATCATAAGTAGGAGTGTAAAGATTAGGGTTTTTTTGAATCCACTCAGTTTTCATTTTTACTCCAATAGTAATTAATCAACCAACATATTTATCAATAATCTACAACACATATGATATACGATAATTATCAATGATTTACTACATATATGATATACATGATATATAATAATAATCAATTATATCCTTATTGATTGTTTAAAAACAACGATTATGTTATTTTTTTACCATATTAAATCATCCAATAATCATTTATAAAAAAATGTAACATATCATCAAGGTATAAATACCGGATATGACAGTCTTAGTTGTTTTTACATAAGTGACAGGAGTGAAAGGCTTATTATTCTCAAGTGCGCAATATCTATTCAATAAGACATCCGGATGACACTTCATATATCGCTGGCGTATTGAATAACAATAAAAACACAGCAACACCGCAGTTCAGACGGCACACAGAAGTTATCACGTATATCTACAGAACCTTCTGAAAATCAGGTATAAAAATAATTACCCGCAATTACAAAGAGATTAAGATTAAGATTAAGTTAGAGATTAAGATTAAGATTGATTTTGACATCGATATTAAGGTAAACATACCGGTTGATTCGCCCACGCACTTATTGATAGACGAATCTCGTATCCGCATAGCCAAAAGCACCAGAGATAAACATCAATTACGGGATAAAACCGGCAAAAAACGTCAGTAGGTTCATATTTATCAATACAACAGACAACAAATAATTGCAAACTTTATGCAAATAGGTCATTGTATATAAAATAGTCTGATTTATCTGCCTGCTTATCTTTAAGAATTAAGAAATTGTCCTCTTATATAATTTCTAAAAATATATCTTAACCGCCGGCAGATTAGCACCAGCCGGCAGATTAACTTTAACCTCAAGAATTAAAGCAGTGCAGAATATACCGGACGGCACCGGAAAGTCTAAAAGAAACACAAAAAATAAAGGAAAACGAGACATCACAAATTAAACAGAACCTATATTTACACCGATTATAACCATGTCCGCCTTAAGCATATGGCAGACAATACTTATGAAGTCAGTATGTACGGCTTTATCGTTTTTAATAATCACGGGGGATTATCATGAAATTAACCGGAACCGCCACCTTGGTATTATTAACGTGTCTTTCTCTGCCATATTCAGCATGGGCTGAAGAGAAACAACCTGAGCCATACGGAGAGGATGAGTTTAACGGGATAATCTGTAATAACTCCGGTAACTTTTCAAACGACACCAGACAGCGCATCATTGCCACCCTGAAACAGGGGATCAGACTTCCGGCTGACTGCCGGACAAACAATGCCTTTTCCCAGCTGGTTTTAAGATCAGATAACGCGGATGTAATTATCGCAGCCCTTGAGTCCGGAGCAGATCCTGATTACCGGGCAAAGGATCAGTATTCAGCCCGCATGACAGCGGTTATCACAAAAAAATACGAGGTAGCCGCTCCGCTTATTGAGAATCAGACATTTGATGTTGCGGAAATGACTCCGGGAGATAATCCGCTTCTCGTAGAAGCTCTCTATAACGACGATTTGCGTATCATCCATGCTCTGCTTAAGCAGAACATTAATTCCGATGCCATCGATAAACCGGGTGCAGACGGTAACAGCGCACTGGTTAAAATCGCTAAAAGAGAAATACATTACCGTCCTGAAATTAATGATCTTATTGAAATCTTTAAAAACAAAGGGGCTGATTTCAATCAGCTTTCAGCAGACGGACTGACACTTATTCAGGAAGCCTATACGTATAACAAAGGTCTGGATCTCAATTCCGGACTGGTCACAGCGCTTATAGATGCAGGCGCCAGCATTAATACCACCAACAGTAAAGGTGAATCCACCCTGAACTATATTCTTCATTTTGATATAAGCAGCAACAGCTGGGGATTTAAATTTCTTATAGATTTCAATCCCAATCCTGAGGTCAGGGACAATCTGGGGAACACAGCACTCCTTGCCGTCTATGAGTATATGCAGGGCGCAGGTCAGAAGGAGAGAAACGGTATAGCCGAATATCTCATAAATAACGGTGCTGACGTTAATGCCGTTAACAACCGCGGTGTAAATGTTCTCACAGCTGCCGTCATGGCCGGAGCATACGCCGGACGGAATCAGGAGGTTATAGAACAGATGGTGAAGGCTGGAGCCAAAGCTCAGTCTAAGACTCCTGAGGGGGTAGGACTTCTCTTTTATGCCGGCATGGGCAACTTTTCTGAAAAAGTGACCGATGCGCTCATCGAAGCAGGTGCGGATATTAATGAAAGGGACCAGGAAACCGGATATACACCGCTGATGACAGCCTGTCTCTCGGGAGCAAAGGGTACAGTTATCTCACTTCTTAAAGCCGGAGCCGATGCCACCGTAAAGGATAGTGAAAACAGAACGCCGTTAATGGCTCTTGCCCTCCGCTATCCGGATGAAGTACTGGCCGAGAAGCTTATCAAGGCCGGGGCTGATACCGAAGCCAAGGATATCCGGGGCAAAACGGCTCTTGATTATCTCAGGGAATCAGTATTCCTTAAGGACAGGCAGTGGGAGTCAAAAATTACCAGATTTGAAGCACTTCTTACAAAAAAAGGACAGTAATAAATACAGCATAAAGAAAGCACCTGTTTTCTCATCAATGAGCTGGCGTTACCTGTAGCTCTTGTTTTAAAACAGATAAAATTTAAATATTTAAATATTTATTCATGATAATTTACATAGACGGCAGGGCAGTTAAATGCCGTACCGTGAACCGGAAGTACAAAACAAAGGTTATACAAACTGATTTCATCCTTTAAGTACTCTGATACAGGGGGATAAACATATGTCAGACAGCAGACAGATTCGTATTTCACATCGTCAGGATACAACATCCGGCACTGTATTCTCAGACTTCAGGCCGGTAATTAAGAAACACATACTGCTGTGCTCCCTTGTCATCGCAGCAGGAGGCTTTGTCCTCGATCTGCCTTTTCTATCAGATGCTGCAGCTGAAGAGGTAACCGTTGAATCCAAAGGGAAGGATCTTCAGGTAGCCCAGACAAACGCCAGAGTAAATGCCACCAGGGAAATCATGAACTCCATTACCGCTCCTGACTTTCAGAAAAGTAAGTCAAAGGAGATTCGCAGCAGTATTATCGCCAGACCGGAGAGCTTCACCGGGGAAATTAAAATTCTTGAGCAGAACACCAGTGGCAAAAACATCGTAATTAAAGCCATTGTTGATGTTGATACCATCAAACTTACTGAGGAATTAAAAAAGCTCGGGGCCGAAATTAAAAAACCTGACAGCGTGATTACAGCTGAAAGAAATGCCTCTGTAAAGGCCCTCGCCGACAGAATATTCGGCATTGACGTCACCATGAATCCAAAGAGTGAAATTCTCCCGGCTGTAAATTCAGCAGAACCGGTAAGTGAAACCGTCATTCCCGGGGTATATCTCTCCGTACCAGAAGAAAACACCTTCAGTCCGGGGGATTTTTTTGCGGTAACCTTTAAAAGACCGCTCTACACGGAACTCACCAGGAACATCAAATTCATGGTAACCCCGGCGGATGTTCCGGTTGATCTGAAATCATCTGAGGAAAACAGATCCGGAGAAAACATCTATTCAACTTCAGATAATTTCACCTTTGTCAAAGTTATGGCTCCGGTGAGAAGCGGAAGCTATGAGTTGCGCATATTCAACTCTGATGATAAGAATAATAAACTTATAGCAAGATACGGCTTTAAAGTAACTGACGAATATCCGGTAGGTTTTTTCCTTGCCCGTGACACCTTTGCTCCAAAAGAAAAGTTTTTTGTAAACCTGTCCGGTATTACCGAAGATGTTCAGGGGAAGGTGTTTATCGTAGCGGGGGATGCCGATAATATTCCGCTAAAAGACCAGAAGATCGTCTCCGAGACCAGATATTTCACTGATCTGTATGCTCCAAGAATAGGTTCTGAAATTACCGCACCGGAAACGGAAGGGGATTACTCCATGCTGGTATACAGTGACTGTCGCAGCTGTGACTGGATGTCACTTAATTCCGGAAACCTTGGTCTTCCGGCCGCAAAAATAAAAATTCACGTCAGAAAACCGAAGATTCAGGAATCAACAGAACTGCTGATGCCTGCTGAAGTTTATTCCGGTAACCCTGCCAGTCCTCTTATCGTAATGAACGGTGAGTGGAAGCAGAAAAACAAGACTCTTAAAATATATCCTAAGGGGGCATCTCCGGAAAAACCTCCGCTAATCGAGACCGGAATCTACGATAGTGAAACCGGATTATACGCAGAAACAGCAGGATATCTTTATGAACCAGGTGAATATGAAGCTGTTCTAAGCGGTACAAACGACAATAACGAGACCGTCAATATAGCTACGCACAGTTTCAAAGTTATCCCGTCACCTCATGAAATACCCCGGGCGGAAATGGAACTGGCTTATGATACCATTGAGAGCAATACCGTGTTGCCGCTCAAAGGTCAGAATCTCATTGGTGTAAGTGACAGCTCCTTCATTGCCATAGTACCAAAGGACACCCCGGATGATGTTGCCAAAGTACTGGAAGCAACAGGCAATAACATTCATCATCTCGATCATGAGAACATCATAAACACCGGTTTATCAATTGTCGGGTATCCTTCCGGAAAATATGAGGTAAGACTCTACAGCGGGAAAGATCAGGGAAGCAGACTTCTGGCGGCAAGATCTATAACCATTATAGGAGATGAAGATCTTGAAGCATCAACTAAAAAGACGGAACAGTATGTTAAAGATCTCCTGGCAAAGAAAGAAAAAATAGAAAAAGAGAATGCTCTAAGAGAGGAAAAATCAATTAGGGATCTGCGTGACAACATTGATAAAACCTTCTTCCGTCCGGCAGTACGCAGTGAATACAGACTTCCGGACCTCTCTGACAAGACTGAAAAGGAAAATGACGCTGATAAAAATGCCTCTCTCTTCTACGAACCTTTCGTTCGCGACTACATAACAGCAATTGACTACGGTAATGATATGCTGGCATGTGCGGTGCCTCCGGAATGGGATATTGCCGGAAACGGTGTATATTTTACCGCCTATGCAGGAGATAGCGACTCTTCAGCCGTATCTACTGAGGGAATATCACTTCCCGAAGGCTACACCTTTCAAAAGACCCGGACAGCAGTTAAACTTTCCGAGTGCAAGCCTTATCTTGATGAGGCCATAAAACAGATGACCTACCTGGATGTAACCTTAGGAAGAGAAGGTAACTTCGAAGGAGCTCTGCTGGATTTCGGCAGCACCGTTCTGCAGAACTATCAGTTTGCCACAGACATAGGCAAGGTAAGAGATGCCATCGTAAAGGCCAATGACTATTACGGTCATGCCGCTGCTGTCATGGACGGCGTGAAAAAGAAGGATTTTGATGAGGTAACCTCACACGCTCTGGCGATTGTATTAAGAGGAGCTCTGGATGCCTGTAACGGAGCCGAATGTGTCCAGAAAATGGTTTTAAAGAACAAGGGGTATCTGAAAAACATGGTTACCATCAGTGATGACAAGACCTTTAACCAGATGAGGGATTCTCTTGCCAGACTTAATGATAAAAATATTACCAGTCAGCTGGATAAAATTGCCAAGGACCGTGATCTTCTCAAACGGGCCGGTAAAATAGCCGATTACACCGACAAGGCAACCAATGTCTATAATGAAATGGGCACGCTCATAGGAGCTGAGGCAGGAGGAGAGCATTTCAAAAAGGATAATTATCTTGACGTGGTCAAGACGGTTCTCTCTCTTAATCCTAACTGTGCCATGGCCTTCGCCGCCCAGAAGCTGGCTGTGGAGACCTATAAATCATCCAACGATTTTATCAGAGATACTTCAGTTCTCCGTCTGTACAGTAAATGGAAAACCGTCGATACCTCAAAAGATCTGGAATGGATGTGGAAGGAGGACAGTCATCATACCAAGAGGGCAATTAATCAGGCTAAAGAGCTTATGAGCAAAACCCCGGGAAGCGAGATGACCATGCAGTCCTTAAGCGACAGCAACAGAACCAAGGCTCACATGAGTTCAAAAATGCTGCACAGATACGGTCCGGACTCAGCAGAGGCTGAAAAGACCGCCATGTCAGCAAATGAAATTACAGATGAGGAGGCCTTGAAGTTTCTGGAACTCCAGTTTACCCAGTGGAAAAAAACCGAGGACCGCAATCCGGAATTTAAGCAGGATCTGCAGCAGTGGGCCAAGGACTTTGAAAACCTGAACACTCCTGATGATCCTTTCTGCGAAAATCATTTCCGCAGCTGGTATGACAAGAATGTAGGCAGCAAAAACGAAGAAAGCTCTTTCTGGAAATCAGTCAGACATCTCTGGGATAAGGGCTGTCCGGATGAAGTAGGTGCCTTTAAGGCATACGTAGACAACAGAAAACGTATTGAAAACGAACTCCTTGCCTGGGGTTCCGGTTCAACATCAAGTCAGTGCAAAAGGGACAATATGAAAAAAATGGCCAAAGAGCTTCTCTGCACTTTCGTTGACGGTTCCACCGGTCCGCTACGCTACACTCAGAACATAGCTGTAGTCGGATGTGAGTGCGGCTGGGATAACTTTGATGAAAACGGAGCTCTGCATTCAAACTTTGATAAAGCACAGATTTCTCGAGAGAAGCAGATTAATGACATAGCTAAATACATGCAGAGAGAGGATATCCTCGGATGTCTCTGTGGTGGCAGCAGCGGCAGGGCTCTATCCGGTGCATCTATTCAGGTAGGGATTTTTTACAGTCCGAAACGACCTAAAGACAGCAGCTGCGGCGGGAGCGGTTCCTGTCTTGCCTCCGGCTTCGGATGCTGGCACTACCGCATGCCGACAGATCAGAAAGCCCTCGACGAATGTAAATTCACTGAAATGCTACTGCTGAACGAAACCAAAATAGATAAATTCAGACCGAAAAAGAAACGTAAGTGTGAAATCAAATCCACAAACGGTGCATAGAACCATCGCGTCTGTTAATGTGTAATCAGCTAAAATAATCCCTGCATAAAACCCATATGCGGGGATTTTTCAGCCTTTGAAAAACATGCTTGTCCGTAATAAAAATATTCATTATAATCAAAGCAAATCCCGGGAATGAGCAGAATTTCCTTTCAGAAAAATCAATAACAAGGTATAACCTAAATCAAGGAAAAGCCCGGAAATACTCCTGATAGAAGATTTTTATCTTTTTTTTCCTGAAATTCAGTTCCCCGTAACTTAATACATCATGCATCTTAACGTAATATGCAACAGGTAAATCAATGTCATATTTTGATCGGCTTAAATACTTACTGACATTCCCGTTCAGTAAAAAAAGTAACGCAAAGAATCCTGTTCTTAACTCCCGCCGGGATATAACGGAGAAAATAATCAGCGGTATTATAAATAACAGCTTCGAATCTCTTACCATAAATTATAAATTTACACGGAGTATTAATAAAGGCGAAAGCTGGAAGGATTTTTATGAATGGCAGGCCGGGAATAATCCATTTTGGAGAGCTAATCAGACAGTTCCGCTTAAAAGTATCAAGTGCAGAATTATTTTCGGGGCGCAGGTGCGTTCGCTGGCACACGCCTTCCACGCATTCAAAAATCTCGAATACGTCAACATAGCAGATACTTCCGGAATAAATGACATGTCCGGTATGTTCAGTTCAACTGAATTATTTAATCAGCCAATCGGAGACTGGGATACATCAAACGTCCGTGACATGAGCGGTATGTTTTGCGAAGCAAAGACCTTTAATCAACCAGTCGGCAAATGGAATACTTCAAAAGTAACGGATATGTCCTCTATGTTTCAGGATGCTGTAAGCTTTAATCAGGATATAGGCTCCTGGAATACCTCAAAGCGTTAAGAGCATGCGTCAGATGTTCTGTCGTGCTGAATCATTTAATCAACCGTTAGACAAATGGAATACCTCAAACGTACTATCCATGCGCGGAATGTTTTCCGGTGCCAAAAAATTCAACCAGCCGATTGAATCCTGGAACACCTCAGGTGTCATCACAATGCGTCAGATGTTTCTTTGTGCTGAATCGTTCAATATGCCATTAGGCAAATGGGATGTATCCTCTGTCACGGATATGGGAGAAATGTTTTACGGAGCCAAAACCTTTAATCAGTCTCTTGCCGAATGGAACACCTCCAGTGTTATGGATATGTACGGGATGTTCTGGGAAGCAGAGTCTTTTATTCAGTCAATCGATTCATGGAATCCCGGGGATCCTGACGGTACAAGGAATGCGTTCATGTATCCGTACTAAAGAATCTATACATACAGAAATTATCATTAACAGTTGTCATCTTCTGTAATTTCTGTCAAGACACAGAATTTTTTCAGTCACAGGTGATTCAACCTTAAAGAAGCCAAAAGAAGAAATTGAGCAGAGTCTTATTTTACAACAATAAAAACCGGCTTAATCGACATAACAGACTTGACCGGGTAATAAAGACAAAATTCAAAAGAAGGGTTCTGTGTGGAAGCTTAAAATCAAACAAAGACTGGAATATTTACGCATTCTCTGAAACTGATAGGATAAGGTTCTGATAAGACTGATAGTCAGAACTGCCGGATAAACCGAAATCCCGGGCATGTTCTCCAAACATAAAAAAATATAAAGAATGATATCCTTAAGTTAATTAAGACAGGAAAGGGGCTTTTCCGGGAAATCCCGGAAAGCCCCGAATGATTAAGGCAGTCTGTTTCCGGCCTTGATATAAATCTCGTACCATTCCTTGCGACTGAGTTCAATATCACTGGCTTTTGCTGCTTCGACAACCCTGTCTACTCTGGTAGTACCGATAACGGCCTGCATCTTTGCCGGATATCTGAGGATCCAGGCGAGGGCTACAGCCGTAGCGGATACATTCTTTTCAGCAGCAATGCGGTTCAGAACACTGTTAAGCTCCGGATACTTGTCTGAGCCTATAAACACACCGTCAAAGAAACCGTACTGAAGTGATGACCAGCTCTGTACAGCTATATCATTCATCTGACAGTATTCCAGAATACCACCGTCGCGCATGACAGCACCGTCCCAGTACATGTTAACGGTAAAGCCGGATGTGATAGTAGGGCTGAAGGCACAGCTTAACTGAATCTGATTTGCAGCAAGCGGGAATGACACACTTCTGCGCAGCTTTTCCATCATCATCGGATTCTGATTGCTTACCCCGAAATTCAAAACCTTACCCTGTTCATGAAGCCTGTTAAATGCTTCTGCTATTTCGTCAGCCTCCATAAGAGCATCCGGTCTGTGAAGGAGCAGACTATCGAGATGATCTGTTTTTAATCTAGACAAAATACCATCTACAGAATTGAGAATATGCTCTTTGGAAAAATCATACCAGACGAAGTCAGGATCAACTCTGATACCGCATTTAGACTGAATCAGCGCCTTCTGGCGTAAATCTGGTCTCTTCTGCAGTACTTCGCCCAGCAGGGTTTCACAATAGCCGTTGGCATAGCAGTCGGCTGTATCCAAAAAATTAATACCCTGGGCAAGTGCTGAGTCAATAAGATACTCAACTTCACCTGCATTCATGGATGATATACGCATAAGCCCCAGAACAATTTCTGATGCCTGGCTTTCATTAGTTCCGAATTTTACATATTTCATATTTATCTCGATTTATTTATCTAATGGAAACATATCTACAGTATATGCGTAACCATGTATAAAACACAAACACTATTAAACAGTATATTTTTCACACTTTATTTCAAAACTCACATTATGGCTAGAAATATATAAAATTATTATAAACCTGTATATCATGACAAATAGCGTTAAAAAATTATTTAAGAAGACGGAATACACAGGAAAAACATCATAAGAGCGATTTTACGTAATAACATTTACGTAACAGTAATATAAAAAAACGTACAATAAAATTTGATGTTATGCAAATTTTGGATTTTTTTATTATCAAGTTAATTGAATATCTACAGTCAACACATTTTTTGCTTCAATATCATGATAGCTTTATAGTTAGAATGTGTAAAAAATCAGCATAATATATATATTCACACTAGCGGAACAAACGGATAACATCGTAGCCGCCGTAGTATGTAAAATAATAGTATCCGAATTTTGCGTAAGCATTTAAATATGTAAAAGCGAAAAACTACAGGACCGGGCCTATGACCACATATAAGTTTTCAGAACAGGAAAAAATGATGCTGGAAAGTATCCAGCAGCCATACGCAGTTTTTCAATATGACAACAAGGTTATTCCGCTTGCTCTTTCAGAGGGGTTTGTTAATCTTTTCGGGTACAACTCAAAAGAATCGGCAAAACGAGATCTCATTCAGAATAATACGATGTATCTTTACGTTCATCCTGACGATCTCGCCAAGGTGGAAGGAGAGACGTACAATTTTATTGTTCATGATGAAAAATATGACATAGTCTACCGTTCCAGAAACAATAGCACACGAGACTATAAAATGATCCATTCCCAGGGGAAAAAGGTAACCGCCCCGGACGGAACTGTTTTAATTCATATATGGTATACCGATGAAGGTATCTATTCTGAGCCATTTGAAGAACTGAACACCAAGCTCAACAGACTGCTTAGCTCAGCTCTCCAGAGAGAGAACTTCATGAAGGCTAATGGTTATGACGTTCTCACTGGCCTGCCAAACATGACTTATTTCTTTGAGCATACCGACAAATGGAAAGATGACATACTCAGTAAAAACCGCAAACCGGTAATTATATTTTTCAATCTCCGGGGCATGAGATACTACAATCAGGACAACGGGGTAGCCTCAGGGGACAATCTCCTGAAAGCTTTTGCCAAGATACTGACATACTATTTCAATAAGGATCAGTGCTGTCGCGTAGGCTCAGATCATTTTGTGGTCAGTACCGTTGATGAAAATCTCGAAGAAATTCTGGCTAACATTTTTGAAAACACCAAATCACTCAACTTCGGTGTATCACTGCCGGTTGCCGCTGGTATATATTCAATAACCAAACAGAATGAACCTACAAGTTCCGCCTGTGACAAAGCCAAATTCGCCTGTAACGCCATAAGAAAGATTCATGAATCGACATTCAACTACTACAATCAGGATTTACTCGATAAGTTTACCAAAAGAGAATATATCATCACCAATCTTGACAGAGCAATTAAAGAAAAGTGGATTCAGGTTTATTACCAGCCAATAGTTAGAGCCGTAAACAGCAAAGTATGTGATGAGGAGGCACTGGCACGCTGGATCGATCCGGTAAACGGTTTTATGTCTCCGGCTGATTTTATTCCTGTTCTGGAGGAGGCAGAGCTTATTTACAAACTGGATCTGTTCATTCTTGAACAGGTTCTGGAGAAAATGCAGAAACAGAAAGAATTCAATCTTCACGTTGTTCCTCAGTCCATCAATCTGTCACGTGCCGATTTTGACAGCTGCGACATTGTAGAGGAAATAAGAAGAAGGGTAGATGATTCAGGTTTTCCGAGAAATATGATAACCATTGAAATTACCGAAAGTATCATCGGAAAGAACTTTACCTATATGAAGGAACAGGTGGAAAGATTCCAGAAACTGGGTTTCTCTGTGTGGATGGATGACTTCGGCAGTGGCTACTCATCTCTTAACGTACTCCAGAATATCAGATTCGATCTGATTAAATTTGACATGAGCTTCATGAGAAAGCTTGATGAAGGCAAGGAAGGGAAGATTATTCTTACTGAGCTTATGAATCTTGCGACATCTCTCGGCGTTGATACCATCTGTGAAGGTGTAGAAAACGAACACCAGCGACAGTTCCTTCTTGATATCGGATGTTCCAAGCTACAGGGATATTATTTCTGCAAGCCTATTCCGTTTGAAGAAATTGTATCAAGATACAAACATGGCAGACAGATAGGTTTTGAAATCCCTGAAACATCTGAATACTATGAAACAATAAGCAGGATAAATCTCAATAATCTGACCGTAATATCCGGTGCTCAGAACAGAGAGAATCTCAGTTCATACAATTCACTGCCAATGGCTGTTTTCGAGATAAGAGGGGATGTAGGTTATCTTCTCAGAAGTAATCAGGCAGCCAGAGATTTTATAAAGCGCTACTATTCCATAGATCTGAACATTGAAGGTTCTGTTTTCATTAAAAATGATGATTTATTCAAACATAATGTGGTGTCTATATGTTGTGAAACAGGTGTCAGTTCGTTTTATGACGAAGTTTTAGCTAATGGTTCAATAATTCACCTTTTCGCCAGAAAAATTGCTTCTAATCCTGTTACCGGATATCAGGCTGTTATTCATGCGGTTCTTTCCGTTTCCGCACCTAATGATCGCACCACCTATGAAACAATTGCCCGTGCACTGGCAGCGGATTATTACCGTATCTTTTATGTTGATTTAAATAATGACAGTTTTATAGAATATACATCACCTGTGGGGGGAGGATGGCTGGCTATTGAACGTCACGGCGATAATTTCTTCAAGTCAATTAACGAGTATTTTGTTTCCGAAATATACAAAGAAGACCGGCATATCTTTAAGGAGGTATTTACCAAGGAAAACATTACCAGAAATCTTGATAATGAGGGGAATTTCAATCTGACATACAGACAGATTGAAAAAGGTGAACCGGTGTTTGTATCCATGAAAATCACCAGAATTCCGGGAAGAAACTGCATTATCATCGGCATTAGCATTGTCGACTCTCAGATAAAGGAAATCAAACGTCAGGAGGATAACCAGAAACAGATTGATACACTGACCGGTATTATGGCTCTGTCTCAGGATTACATCTGTCTCTATTATGTCGATCTTAAAGATTTACATTATCTCGAATATTCAACCTCTCCATGGTTTGAATCATTCGGTTTTTATAAGGAGGGGGATGATTTCTTTAATATAGCCATAATGAACGGGAAGCAGATAGTTCATCCTGAAGATTATGAATTCTATAAAGAAAGCCTTCAATATGACAATATTTTGAATCAGATTAAAAACCTTGGATTCTTCCAGATAAGGTACCGCATGAAATATGATGATGATTATATTAAAGTAGTTCTGAAAATTGTCAAAGTGATAATGAACAGTCGGGAAAAACTCATTGTTGCCCTGAGAAAATGGGAAATTCGTCATGACGATGAATAAAATGAGGTAATACCGGTATCTGCCTGATTGTTATCAGAAATAGAGAATAAAAGGGGACTTGCAGAAATCATAAAGCTGCAAATCCCCTTAACTTTTTCAGAACTTTTTGTTAAAGTATGCCTGTCATTAAAGCATTCCTTTAGGCGCTTCCTTGATAGGCTTAAGCAGAAATTTCTCACTGGTAACAGGATATATACCGCTCTCGGATACACAAACCGGTTTGAATAATTATTACAGAAAAACTAAAGTAAAATGGGTAATGGAAACAAATTCAGCCTGCTAATTAAAAGAATCTCTCTCAGATTTCTAGTACTGGCAGTATCAGCGCAGATAATTATTTCATTTTTCGGAGCAGCATACTGCGCCATTAAACTTCTGTCCTCAAAAGATGATATCAATCTGAACCCGGTACTCAATGAATATACCGATATCACACCTGAAATTGTAAATGGTATTGTCAGCAATAAATTTAAATCCATTACCATCAGTTATGAGTTTACCCGATGCAGGAATCCTGATGAATCTGCTGAAGAGTATCAGCACTACAGAAATAAATACAATCCGTTCGTTATGGCAAACAATATATCACCTTTAAAGGAATTCAGCGCCCAGATTATTTTTTCCGACAGAGTAACATCTTTAGACTGTGCCTTTACAGGACTTGAACAGGTGAAATTAAGTAACAGCAACCGGACTCCTCCTCTTAAAAAGTAAAAACGGCTGCTGAGCTGAAAGGATAATCCGTATTCTTTCACTTATCCTGTTCCGTATTATATTCTCTAATTGCCTTTCTCACGATTTCAGCATAATCAGAATACCTGATATTTCCAGTAATTTTTCGGGAATTAAATGATGTGCTTCATGAGTGCTGCTGTTGGCAAAATGCTGCACAAACTCATAGCTGCCACCAATGACGACCTTATCTCCAAAATATGTTTTATCCTTAATTTCGAATCTGCACCACTTACCATTTTGGTTCAAAGCCCACTTAAACCGAGATTAAAAATCTGACAGATATGCGGGAGCAATCTAATAATCAGCGCTGAGGAATCAGCCATCGTCAGAATCTATTATGCATGCTTCATGATTACGCAAAAGTATTTCCGCAGCCTTATCTGCAAGCTCTCTGGTTAAACCATCCTTTGTATCTTTAGGAAACAATTCTGTCTTTTTAAGTTCGGCTTGCTCCTCCTCTGAAAGGCGGGTAGTCGTAGTAACGACATTCTGCCTGAGATACCCCCAGTTCCATACTGTATCATCATCCAGAATAACAAATGACTCTATTTCCGGAAATGTAGCCAGCCATGTTCTGATCTCTAACGGTCTGGTTGCACAGCCTTGCATACCGCCATTGGGAGTCATGCCGTATATATGAATATTTTCTTTTTCCAGCAGATTTAGAAATGCTGTAAAGATTTCTTCATGGATATTTTCATAGCCCTTAATATGATCAATAAAAGCACTTCTCCAGGAACTGCTTAGGATGATTTTGGCTCCGGTTTTCTTTACAAGATAGGAAAGTTCCTTCACCATTCCCTCATTATAATATTCATGTTTACCGCTTTCATCATTACCATTACGGTTAAGCACGCCGTCAATATCAAGAAATATGATCCTGTCGCCGTAAAATTTAGGATTAGTTTCATAGCTTCTGGTGGAGAAGATCTCACCGTTTCTACCAAAAAGAAGGTAATGTGCACGCTGATAGTTAAGATTAACAATTACACCATCTTTCTCCGGAATCATGGAATGTCTGCCAAAAACATCTGAATAATCATTACCGCTTATAAGCAGGTAAGGCATATCTCGGCCTGGTATGTGGTAGTCGTTGTTTTCGTCTACATTAACTGTGGCATTATCACGGATTTCATTAATATCACTTATCAGCTTTTCTTTGGTAGAGAAGGTCAGCAATCCCTTTATGGTTGATGATATATCGTCATGACTGCCGTATTTTATTGACTGTGTTCTGATACAGCATTTCTGGAGACATTTAACAATAAGATCCTTTTCCTCTACTGAAAAATCAGTTCCGGTAATGAGATATACCTCCATCTCGTCTCTATCAATATTATTGTAAAGATAGAGCATATAGCGCAGAAACTCATAATTATCAAAGTAGGTATTGATAAAATGCTGCACTAGCGGCGGGTAGAATTCCCGCCAATTTTCAGGATTATCATATTTAAGAATTTTTTCTCTTTTCTTAATATATTCATCGTAGTCGGCAAGGTGTTCATTAAGTGATTTGCGAAAATCAATACTTATAAAAGAACTGAAATCATAAAACAGAATAAATTTCTCTTTGTAGTTGTTCCTTTTTCTGCGGGAAATAGTCGGCGTATACAACCCCGGATGGTCTTTGGGAAAATCTCTTACCATGTTACAAATCCTGTATAATAATGATTTTTATGTTATATATTCAAACTTATAATGATATATTTGATACATCATGTTTATTGCATTATAAACATTGTAATTACATAATAGCAATAATAATGTGCTAATGACATCATGTTACAATGTCATACGTAATAATAGCAGGCATGGAGATATGAGATATCAACGTTAAATCAGCTACCATTCACCTTAAGGCAACAGATCAGCTGACAGAGGATTTTATTCAAAGGTTTTTATCCAAAGGATTCAATTCAAGGAATTTTATTAATAAATCTTAATTTAGCCTGTTGTTTCTAATATATTTATAAAGACAAAAAATATATAAAAATTAAAATGATAAAAGATGTCCCAGGATCTAACATTTAAAATCCTCAGCTGATTACTCTATTAGTAGGGATAGTAGGGGGAATTGCTAAAATATCATCCCGGATTTGTTTCCCCAACCAGAAGGGCGATTACCGGGTTATGATTTTATCCCTCAATAAAGGGAATTGTTTTGCAGGTATGAAGTTTCTAGAGAAGAATTTACAAAAATAATTTATGTTTTCTGTCGTGCAATCATCAACCAATTTACGCCATAATACTGGCATCATAGTTGTGATGAGGGATTCCCGTCTTATCAGCAAGCTCTAGGGTTAAACCGTCTCTTGTTTTCTCAGGAAACAATCTGATCTTATTAAGCCCGGCTATCTTCTCCCGGGAAAGTCTGGTATTCCAGATAACGATATTCTGCCTGAGAAACCCCGGTGCCAGAACGTATTACCATAACAGGTGTACTTTGACCATCTGCATTGTTTTATCTTTCAAGCAGATTCTCAATAGAACAGCCGAGGACCTTAGAAATGCGATAGAGGGATAGGGCACTTGCTTTGTTAATATCCTTATTCCTCTGTTCGTACATCTGAATTGAGCGGAGTGAGACACCGGAGCGCCGGGCAAGTTCTGACTGTGAACATCCGTAGGTGGTACGGTAGCGTTTCAGGTTTGTTTCTTTGAAATGCTCACGCATTTTTTCGTCAGCGATATCAACAAACCTGGTGATATCAGCTTCATGAAGCATATAGTACATACGCTTTAAATCATCGAAGGATAGAACCTTAAATATATCATTGTAGCTTCTAGCGGAATACCACTGGTAATAGCAGACAGCCCAGCCAATCCAGTATTCAGCGGACCTGTCGAAATGCTCCTGCGGTTTAGTATCAGGCTGTTTTCCGGTTGTTTCAAGAATAACATCAACAGCTATCTCGATTCCGCTTTTTCCCGCAAGGTATGCCGGATCACCATTTTCCATTCGCTTGCTGATGGAACTTACGATAAAGAGCTTAACAAAATCTGCTCCTGAAATGCAGCAGGTGTTAACCGCATAGTCAAAAGCATCGCCAAGTGCAGCCTGAGCTTTATTCAGATAAATTTCTTGGTATGCGTGGATCGTCATTTGATACACTTCCTCTTATAATGTCCTGAATATACAAACCATCGGAATCTTCATCCAGTATATCTAGATAAGCTTTATTTGCTTCGTTATCCCTTGCCTTGCGAAGAACATAGTATCTGTCCTTTTCAGCCGCTTCAAACCCCTCAAACCGGATTTTTGAAAATGCGAATTTTGACTTGATGACAATCTGCTCTCCAAGCCTACCTAACTGCATTGCCATGGACAGCTGTTCTAAAGTGATTGCGTTATTCAGGAAAGCTTCAGCGTAGTCAAAATATGAATCGTCTGCTCTGTAGCCTGTGATCAAATCGTAAGCATTCACATTGGTACCAAAGTGCTCGATAAGATACTGCTTCGCCCTTCGGGCAACTGGTGTTTTGATGCTAAAAAGTCGGTGTTCTACCAAAACAGCCATCCAGTTGAGTATCGTGTATTCAGGAGTATTCAGGTTCAGAATGTTCAAATACTCTGTATCCAATGTGTAACGGTTTGCAAAACCATTCTGTAAAGAGGATACAGCCCATTCCTTGGCGAGTTCGAGGCTTTCGGTACAGTAGAAGCCCAAACCGAAATCATTGTTTTTTCTTCCTGCTCCAAAAGTAGGGACTTCCACAATTTGCTTCGAACCATGGTAGATGGTAATCAGTTTGTCCACTGCCTATACCTCCATTTATTGAATATATATCACTATGGTAATATAAAATTTAGAAACAAGATCAGATTTTTGAATATTTTATACTACTAAAGTGATATAGTTCTGATTCTTAAGCTTAATTTATGCAATCTACCGCTTAATCATCAACCAATATATTCCATAATACAGGCATCATGGCTACGCAGAAGTATTTCCGCAGCCTTATCAGCAAGCTCTCTGGTTAAACCGTCTCTTGTTTCTTCAGGAAACAATTTGGTCTTTTTAAGCTCGGCTATCCCCTCCTTGGAAAGTCGGGTCTTCGTGGTAACTACATTCTGCCTGAGGTATCCCCAGTCCCAGAACGTATCATCATCCAGAATAACAAATGATTCTATTTCCGGATATTTGGCCAGCCAGGTTCTTATTTCTAAAGGTCTGGATATGCCGCCTCGCAAAGGACCTCCCGGGGTCATGCCGTAAATTTTGATATTTTCTCTTTCCAGAAGCTTCATGAATTCTGTAACATTTTTATCATTAATGCCGTAGCCTTCAATATAGTTAATAAAGTATCCTTTCCACGAGCTACTCAGGATGATTTTGGCATTAGTTTTCTTTACAAGATAGGAGAGTTCCTTCACCATACCTTCATTAAAATATTCATGGTTACCGTTTTCATCTTTGCCGTCACGGTTAAGCACGCCGTCAATATCAAGAAATATGATCCTGTCGCCGTAAAATTTAGGATTTGTCCTATACTCATCAGTTGAGAAAAGTTCACCATTATCATTAAAGAGAAGGTAATAGGCACGCTGATAATTAAGATTAACAATCACACCTTCTTTTTCCGGAATCATGGAATGTCTCTCAAAAACATCAGAATAGTCATTACCACTTATGAGCAGATACGGCATTTTCCTGCCTGGTATGAAATAGTCGTGTTTTTTTACATAAACTTTGGCATTATCACGAATTTCATTGATATCACTTATCAGCTTATCTCTTGATGAGAAGGTCAATACTCCTTTAACAGTTGACGACATAGTGTGATAGCTACCGAGGTTTATTGATTGAGCATAGATATAACATTTCTGGAGACATCCAATAATAAGCTGCTTTTCCTCTTCTGAAAATTCAGTTCCGGTAATAAGGTACACCTCCAGATCATCTTTATCGATATTCTTGTACAGGTAGAGCATATATCGCAGAAACTCATAGTTATCATAGTAGGTATTGATAAAATGCTGTACCAGCGGAGGATAGAATTCACGCCGTTTTTCCGGATTACAAGATTTAAGAGCTTCTTCTCTTTCTTTAATATATTCATCATAGTCGGAAAGATGTTCATTAAGAGATTCGCGAAAATCAATACTTATGAAAGAACTGAAATCATAGAACAGGATAAATTTCTTGTCAGGTTCGTTCCATTTAAATCGGGAAAACGTCGGGGTGTAGAGCTCCGGATCGTTTTTAATCCCATTGTTTTTCATGTTACAGTCTCCATGTATTAATGATTTTTATGTTATATAGATAAAAAACTGATATGATATGGTAACATATCATATTTAACATATTATATTCATAATTGTTACATAATCACAATAAAAACATGTATCAATTGTTATATTACCAATAACAATAAGTAAATAAAAAAAGTTACACAGCACAATCAGGTTAAAATAGATGCTTTTAAGTTACAGTACCGTTATCTGATGATTATTGCATTAGATTCCGCACTAGCTCCTTCATACCATGCTTGGTTTCGTGCGGAGAATTTATGCTGAATTCTATCGGAATTGTCTGGCAAGGGAAGAAATTTACCGATCTGGTAATTACGGTGAATCCAGGTCACGACAGCCATGAAATTCAGTGAGAGACTGGTTAAGGCCTACGCCATGGTCTTTTCCGGATCTGACTGTGTATACTGCGGGTGATTTTATTGCTGTTCTGCCATGGTAAAGCATAAACCAGGACATTACTCATAGTTCAGTATTTAGATGGTATTCCGTTTTGAGTATAATCAGAACTAAATTACAAGAAACAGTCAGCTTGGAAGACATAATCAAACTGAATAATAATTCCTGAGTCACATGCAATTTCTCCAAAACATGCTGACGATTAAACAAGAAAAGAGTAGAAGGTTAGGAGGGCATGTTCAGGTAAAAGACCGGGATACATCCTTCTTAATATGTAAATTTACATGATCGCATAATATACATTATGTTAATAAAAGGGGGTTCAGGTGTATTGATATACCATATCATCTGGCTTTTGTATGTTATAGCTGTCATTCCTTATCATCTTTCCGGATATACCAATATATCCTTATACTTTACATAAATATCTGAGAACACCACTGTTTACAAACCATCTGTTATTCTGATAACTTACCGTACCGGTTAAATATCTACACCGTTAACAACATAGATAACAGATATCAGTTTACACATTCTTCCGCATTTTATTCTGTAACTGATAAAACAACTTTATGCCTACGACGACGTTAAATTCATTGAAGTTAACAACGTTTTTGTTAAGTTTATGTACCGCGAAACTTTAAGCAGTCACAAATCAAATACAGATATAGCTAATATAGCTAAGTAAAACATTTACAGTCACGGCAGACAACACAGGAATATCATAGCAGTCCGGAATAAACTAAAGCGTAGTAAACTGGTGAAATATGAATCTAATATAAAAGATCAAAGTCTTTGCAGACCATATTTATGGAAAAACAACACCGGCAGGTCGGTTGTAAACTTATTTTTCTAAATTGATGGCCGGCAGTCCATGTACCATCAGTTTTAGTCTGCTTCCGATCAAACCGCCCTATTATTATCAAATAATCTATAAGTCCCCTGCCGTTATGCACTCCATGAAAACGGATAACTACTGCAATCCATCAGGAGACTTTATAAGATAATAATGCTGTTTAATATTTTAATATGGCTATAGCATCCCGAATCTCTTCAGAGACTCATGAAAAGCACGTCTTCTGTGATATTCCATTTTATAATACTCCATAATTCTTTGCTTTTCTCCGGAATTTCCTCTGGATTCAAGAACCTCACCGTATGCAGCTATAAAAGCGGCACAGTTATCATAGAGAGTTCTCTCATTATGCTCCATTATGTCGGATACATAGCATTTAATCCAGCTATCTATCCCGGCCAGCCACGATTCACAGGTACTTTCAGGAAGCAAAACATCTGATTTCCATTTCTTAAAACAGTCTAAAAATAAATCCTTGTTAGAAAGCTCACGATTCAAGTCAGTTCCTTGACAAAATGCTTTGCCATAAAAAGAACATGTATTCAGCAGTTTATCCAACATCTCGGATAATCCTTGCTGTAGATTACTTTGCACATTCATCAGCATCAGCTGAAAAGGAATCCATTTATCCATATAACACAAGGATAATAGCGAACTGTCTGTTCCATCTTTCGGAGTCATAAACCGACGTACCATTTCATCAAAACGACCGTCAAAAAACATCAGCACTGCAAGCATCTTACGATCCCAATGCCATGACATCTGGTCTTTTGATTCAGAATACAAAGTATAAATATCTCTGGCACTATCTGCGTATTCCTCCCAGTTCAGGGAGTAAACACGAAGGCGGAGAAAATTTACAATCGATGGATTTGAGCGGAAAGCCTCTAACCAGCAGTCTTCAACCGTCTGACGATCCTTTAGAGATAATGCATATTCTGCAGTAAGAAGTGCCACCTCACTTCTAACCATGGAAGAAACCGGAATATTCTGTATTCCTTTCAGACCCACTCGCAGTAGTTCTTCGGATGAAAAACTTTCACAACCTGTACGCAATAAATTCAGATAAAGAACCGGATGACTTTCTGCATAGTTGTCAGCCATTTCCAGAACAGCATTCTTATCAGTCAGCATATTCTGAGCCTCTGTAAGCAGCTTGTCAGTCTTATTTGCCGGTCTTCTGGCCAATGCTTTAATCCATAAAGGAAGCAGTGATTCCAAATCTATTTCATCAGTTCCTACCTGAAGAATTTTATCAAGAGTAACTGAATAGTAATCAAAATCATCCATAACCTTGAGCATTGACTCTGCCCGATCTTCCTCATTTGTCCCCATGCACGTCAAATAAAGAGATTCCGTAACCATTACCCCAATATCTACACTTAGTAACTTATGAATTACAAGATCCGAGTAACTCATTTCTTCATCATCGTAGTCTCCGCTAACACTAACTTTCGTTTGAGCAAGACTCCGGGCAAGCAAAGCCCCCTTCTCATAATTCGCACGGTCCAGACATTGATGAAGAACCTCCAAAGCTTTCTTTAAATCGCGCCGAATACCGTCAGGATCATGGAAAACATACTCATCTTCATCATTATGATACCAGTCATCCCAATCTTCGTTACATTCACTTTCAAGTTTTCTCCTGCCTTCCTGAATCTCCTGCAGGGCTGTGATAAGAGAATCAACCTTCTTCTCAAAGGTCTTTTCCACTTTTTTATCCGCATGCTTTTTATCAGTGATAGTATCATTATCTTTGCAGAAGCGTTTCAGCATTGACAGAAATTTAATTCGGGAGTCTTCAGGAACCGTACGGGCCATCTCGTGAATAAATAATCTCAGGGAATCAGCATTACGGGTGGATACATGCTGATCAACTTCATTTAAAAAACTCTTGTAATTCATCGTATTATTTTCTTATTGTTTTTCTTACCAAATCAATCCAAACCATATTATATTCAGTCAAATCTTTAATTTAGGCACGGCCGGCATCTTCTAAACAATACCTTCAATAATACCTTTTATCTTTAGTATTTCCGGAAAACTGAATGATGCGCCCTGCTGCTGGTCTGACAGAACCTGATTACTTCCGAGTATTATGATTAATAACGAAGATTGGGTCAACCACACTCACCGGTTGTCCGGATAAACAAGTCAAATTGTTGGAGATCAAGCATAGATGTACCTTTAGGTTCAATGCACAATTTCCCATTCTGCTTGTATACAAAGAATATATTCACTTTACACGATAAAGAATATACCTCACGACTCGCATAAATATACGCTGAATCCGGATACTTTGATTTATGATAGATAAAGATTACTTATAAAAAGATCAATACAATTCTATTACTTTCTATAAAGAATTTACTATTACTTTGATTTCCTGATGCGCTTATTTTCATACATTAAAGTATCAGCTCTACGCATCAGTTCATTAACGGATCTGTCAATCAGAGGATCATAAACTGCAACTCCAAAGGAAACACTGACCTTATCCCAGGCATCCTTTTTTTCTGTATAAATTAAATTCTGACTCTCATTAAACTGATTCATCAGCTCTTTTCTGTTTTCATAATCAGAACCAAGAAAAATCACGACAAATTCATCACCGCCGGTACGGAAAACAGGACTATGCTTAAACACTTCGCAAATAAGTTTGCAGGATGCCTGCAGATACAGATTTCCTTTGTCATGTCCGTACTGATCATTTATCTTCTTCAGATTATCACAGTCGAATACACCTATCGCCAGTTCAGTAACTTCTCCATTCCCGAGATATGATTGCAGCCTGCCGGTATACTCGTCATACCCTCCCTTGTTCCTGACGCGTGTCAATGCATCTACAAAAACTTTGGCACTCAGATCTTTTATTTTTTGCTCATCATCCGTAACTTTCTTTTCCGCTCTGATGTTTCGCATGAGCAGGAACATTATCAGCATGACAAATATTATTATTCCGAGAATAAAACTAACCAGATTTTTCTTTATAATATCAGTAAAGTCAGTCTTAGCATCTTCATTGGAATAGTATGTAAGAGCAGCATGGGTAACACTTTCCGGAACAATCGCTGTCATTTTGGCAAGAATAGAATAAAGTTCAGTGTTTCCACGACGGACAGCTATGTAATACCCCAAATCTATCCCGGTATCAACCGTTATTAGATTTAATTTTTCACATTGTCTAGCTATATTGCTGTAGCGATAGTTACTTATAATCAGAGTATCAACATCACCTGATGCTATCGCATTTAGGCCTTCAGAAGTACTCTGATAATATTTCGTCTGCCAGTTCGGGAAGTACTCTTTAAGAAACTTTTCGTAGTTGGTGTTTCCTCTATTAACAGCTACAGTTACCTTATCCTTAAGAATAAAATCATTCGGGGCTGACTCAGGAACCACAGCATCCATTTCAGTTCGCATCAGCATGGGACTCAGCACTAAATCCATCGATTCAGCATCAGATATACTGAGATTTGCAGGAAACATAATATCAATATCCCCTCTGTGCAGAGCCTTTAAAGCTTCGGATATTGAATTATAGGAAACAGCTTCATATTCAATAGTGGCATTCTCAAATGCAGAAGATGTATAATCGAGATAATCCCTTAATGTCCCGGTTAACTCACCCGTCCTCTCATCTTTATCGCAGAATGCCAGATAGTTATCCAGATACCCTACCCTAATCTTTCCATGTTCCGCCAGCCAGGACTTTTCCTCAGCATTAAGAAACTGGTTGACTTTAGCTGTTTTGAAATACTTCTCTCCAAGCTGATGACTGTACTGGATATTCTCATCCTGTATTCTGCTCATAGCAGTATTAAGTAAAGGCAGTAGATCAGCCCTTTCTGAACTGACCGCAAAATAGTAATCTGAGGAACCAATTTTCCATACAGGAACTGCAATATTAGGCGCAATATTAATGTCCATTGTGACAAAAGCATCCAGTTCAAACCCCAGCATATGCAGGGATTCCTCTTCCGTGCTTGTCATCTCAACAAGCTCTGGTGTGACATTATGATCTTTTGCCCATTTTCGGAATAAATCCACTTGAATACTGTTTTTGGCGACACCGATTATTTTTCCGTTCAGGGATTTATAGTTCTCAGAAGAGATTGTTGAATTACCGGGTGAAACAAATAAATAATATGCCTCAGTTCCCATTGGTAATGATGTATAGAGAAAATCACGGGCGCGTTCCTCCGTGTAAGATACATTTGCCAGAAGGTCAATCTCGCCTTTTTTGAGCATATCGAGAAGAGATGACCATCCCCCTTCTACATACTCATACTTCCATCCGGTATAAGCACCAATCTTCTGCTGGTATTCGTATGAGTATCCGGAACGTCTTCCTTCCGCATCTATAATGAAGAACGGAGCCTCGTGCCATCCGACACGTATGGTTTTCTCATCTTCAATATTATGATTATGGGCACATACTGCTGCAGGCAGCAAAATCACTAGAGCTATCACCCTGCATAACGGGATAATAGGACGACATCTAGTCTTAAACAGCAGACTGCACTTAGATTTCATAGTATTACACCTTCCGTGCTCTCTATGGAATTAAAAGAACAATAACTTCAGATTCTTCCATTAAAGCAGCAACTAAAAAAAAGCGAATCTGAATACAACCATTAAAAACAACAGGAAAGAAAATCTAAAATTCACATCTTAATCCGGTATCTCCGGAAAAGTCCGGATCTGCCATAAAAAAATGAAAAGAATAGACACTGTTTAATTGTTATGACCTCAATGATAAAAAAATAAGTCATAAACATTTTTTCATCAGTATTTTTATTGTTTAGATTCTATATATTATCCATAATAACATTTTCTGATTAACAAGATAAAGTATACAGGCTATATTAAGTTCAATATTGTTAACAGTAACACCATGTAAAAAATTTTGGTATTAAAAGTCTACTGAATTCAGCCTTTAAACAGCTTTATACATAAAAGCTGTTTATCAAATGATCTGATTTATCTATCGCCTGAAGCATAGATACCTGTATCAACATCTAAAACTTCACGCACGGGCTGAATAAGCGAATCTTCGTAATTCAACAGCCACTGAACATCCCCTGTTATATCACCACTTTCATTAACACCATCAAAGGTATCACCTGATTCGATAACACAGCCGTTATCAAAGAGGTATGACAACAGTGTATATGCATGATTGACAACAGCATTAACATTCATACCATGAAAATGATACTGTACATCAGGTAATCCCAGCAAACTCATTCCCAAAGAGTCAACAATGAAATCATCAGTTCCCTGAAGTTGGAAAAATCTGACATTAACGCCTAAATTAATGAACTTGAAATCGTCTGGCAGATCGCAGTTAATTATGGATTCTCTGCTATGCATTTTCATTGAGTTATCAAAAAGTACAGCTTCACACGTAGGAAATGCCTCCATAAGTGCTTCTATATATTCAACCAGCATCTTTGCATGCTGATGATAGTCCAGAACAGAACTCAGCATATCTGTTGCTACTATTCTGAATTGACATTCATCCAGAATAGTATCTGACTCAGGACAGTCCCATAACTGTGTAGCTGAAACATCGTCAAGAAGAGGTTCATCAATTTCCGTGCATTTCATTAACACAAGCTGTGGCGCCAGTTCACTTTTACCGTCAAACAGAACCTTGTACTTGTCAGCTGAGAAGGCTGCCATGTTCTCGCTGTAACTCATGCCGGTGACCGCACCTAGATGTTTTTTAAGAATATTCAACAGTGTTTCGTTATCCGGTAAAGCTGTTTTTTCCTTAAAAAGCAGGCTCACCGCGAAATGTCTGCTACTTTCAGATTCCATCTGGCTTAAATCCTGTTCTAACCCCCCTTTGTCTCCTATGATCCTGCTTTCATTACCTGTTTCAGTATTTGTACTGTCAGCTGACATTCCTGCCTCCGTTTATAAATAACAAAATAAATAACAAAGAAATCTAACTAACTATTGATTCTATCTTGGATATAATTTAGATGTAATTTATTATTTTTAATAAAAATAGTATAGCCAGAAAGACCTTTTTTCAAAATTTCCCGTTAGACAGAATATTTATACGTGATATATATCATACATTTCACTGACTGAAAGTTCATCTTTGTAATGTCTTACGCCGGATTCTTAGAATTTACCTGAACAACATTTGCTGATATAATTCCCGAATGAAATGGGCATATATTTCTACTACATCTCAAAGTTTTTTATTCTTTTTAGAAACAAGCTAAAATTAATCATAAAACTCGGGGATGCAAACAAAATTCAGGATACTTATCTCTCGTTAATTCCTGTAATATCCGGATTTATCATATTTTTGATATTTTCTGATTCTGATAATGAAAAATGAATATAAATAATTGTCCCCTGTCTCTGAAAAAAAAATCACTCCCCCTGCTGGCCGCAATGGCATGATGTCAATACTTTAGTTGACATCATGCCCTAAAACCTCTGCTACCAAAATTTTCTACCTTTGACCGGGGGTTCCCTGGATGCTTAATGTTGCCTTAGAGGTTAAAACAGAGGCACATATTGGCAGAGCGATAATGCAGATTATGCCTTGAACCTTACTGCTGATTTCTCCTGATGCTTTTTTTGCAGGTTGTTTTTCTGCAACCTGAATTAGATAACGACGGCAGTTTTCTTTAAGCTTCCCGGAAGTCTGATTTTCACCGGAATCTGTGTACCGGCTTCCTCCGTAATCTGGACAGCCTACCCCTGTCATGTTTAATTCAGGAATATCCTTCAGATTTGAAGTTCCGGCAAACATGCCGGCCATATTCTTTGCATTGGAGGTGTCGAATATCGGAACCTCAGATACAGAACTTCCCCGGAACATTTCAAAGAAACTGCTGACCCGCGCAGTGTTGTACGCGGGTACTGTTTGAATATTTTTGGAGCCCTTGAACATTTGCCCCATGTCGGTAACATTGGAGGTATCAAAGAATGGTGCAGACACACCAGGTGCAAATGAGGCTTCTTCGAACATACCTGCGACTGAACCCGGACGGGTTTCAGCTGTAAAACTGATTTCCCTGTTCAGCTGCGCCTTTTTGAACATACGATCCATACCGGTAACTGCCGGAGCATTTATGTCTAGAGGATAATTAATGACCGTATTACAAAACATGCTTTGCATACTGGTGACTCTTGATAAGTCAAGGTTCGACACAGAAACATCTGGGGCAAAGTAGGTTTCTTCAAACATACTGACAACTGAAACCGGACGTGTTTCCGGAGTAAAGCTGATTTTGTTGTTCAGTTTTGCCCCCATGAACATTCCGTCCATTTCGTAAACTGACGGGGCATTAATATTCAGCGGAGCATCAATAACTGTATCGGTAAACATATGCTTCATAGACAGAGCCTTAGGTGTATCAAGATTCGGAATTTCTGATACAGAGCTGCCACGAAACATTTCAGACATATTGCTTACCATAGCAGTGTTATAGGCCGGTATAGTCTTAAGATTCTTGGCTTTTCTAAACATCCCCTGCATTTCAGTGACCCTTGATGTATCCATGTGGGGAGCCATAACACCTGGGGCAAATAAGGCTTCTTCAAACATGCCGGCGACTGAAACCGGACGTGTTTCCGGAGTAAAGCTGATTTTGTTGTTCAGTTTTGCTCCCATAAACATATTATCCAGTCTTGTAACAGAAGGAGCATTAATTTTAAGTGGAGTATTAATGATCGTGTTAGCAAACATTTTTGTCATGGAGGTAACCCGGGAGAAGTCCATGGATTTAGGGAGGGTATTTAATGTGCAACCTTCAAAAAGCCCTGAAATATCTGTTACCTGATCGTCGAATACAATATCAAAATCTATTTTGTCTGTGATCCTGCAGATACGGTAAAATGGTGACTGCGTTCCATATATTGAATTTAAATTATAAGCAATAATTAGCTTTTTAAGCTTTTTTCTCTCAATAGAGCGAAGTAGTTCGTTGTCAACGTCATCTATGCTTTTCAGCCTCTTTTCGTATACGGTTGAATCTAAAGCGTTTTCCAGTGCTGAGCTTTGCTTGTAATTCAGGACAAAATTCACATCATTGTAGTAGCTCAGATTGTTCACAGCAGAGATTTCAGGATCAGGATTATTTAAGTTATCTTTAGCGCCATTATTTTCAGCGGAAATATACGTAAATGATTCAGGCTTATTGTCAGAGGACGAGGTGGATACGGAACATGAGGAAACAGCTATTAATATCATTACTGAGAGCGTAGTCAGGGATGCTTTTTTTAATAATGTAAAGTCATTCATTTTGAATTAATGGAAAACGCCATGCACAGGATCTTAAAAACTATACATATATGATATAATTAGTATAGTAATTATATTGTTTTTGAATAATTTATATAACAAAAAAGCGTTTTTCCTGTATAATTCATTTGGTCAAAAAAAATCATTAAGAAAAACGCTAT
>JAEEGL012974518.1_pt1 | contig 54565 bp, 47 predicted proteins | sample 9134231 | NCBI WGS metagenome assembly JAEEGL01 (sample SAMN16246548, study PRJNA631951) | gut metagenome | biome: gut microbiome; feature: rumen; material: fiber-attached | host: Bos | place: Iran: Karaj | collected 2018-10
GGCGAAACGGCTGTTGACTGCATAAACTACGGCGACAGCGCCAAGCTCGGCTACAAGCAGACACAGCAGTATACATTCATCGCGGAATATCTGCCCGAAGGAGCGAGCGTTCACGTGTTTGTAAACGGCGAAGATCAGGGCGAAGGCACGAGCGTAAAAGTGAAAGAGCCCACAGAGAGCTACACTGTGCAGGCGAAGGTGCTCGACGAAAACGGCAATGTGATAGCCGAGAGCGGCGTAATAAACGTGAAAGTCAAAAACACCCTTTGCGCCCGCATCTGGTATTTCCTGATGAAAATCTTCTCCACCCTTGTGGGAATGATAGGAAGAATAGTTATAAAATAATAATATAATCGTAGGGGTGAGGGTCTCCGGTGAAAATCTCTGCCGCAGGCAGAAGCACCGACTGAACTGACAGGTGAGACCGGATATCATCCGCCCGCAATACCGGATATGCGGAGCATCATGCATTCCCATCAATAAACTGCCGGTTATAACAGCAAAAACCCTTTATATATCAAAAAAGCCTCCGTCTCATGGACGGAGGCTTTTTGCTTGCTGTATCAGGTTTTATAATACTGCGGCAGATATTGTTTGTGCGCTTCCTTCATTTCGTTGAAACACTTGGTTGCCGCTTCCCAGTCTCCCACAAGCGGGTGAATGAGCAGGGCGTTGAGCGCCGCTTCTTCATCGCCGTCTCTGCCGGCCTTGACAGTGTAGTTTTCATATTCTTTTACCACACGCATAAGGCCGATAATGTGATGGTTGTCAATTTCACCCACAGGCAGGGGCTTTGCGCCGTCGCTGCCTATCCTCGCGGCGATTTCAATTACATCATCCGGCTTAAGGAAGGGAAGGGTGTCGCCGTTTTTGACATTGACTACCTGTATATCGTTTGTGTCATTCGCTATGGCACTTATGAGATTGACGGCAACGAGCGAATACTTGTGACCGCCTCTCTGGTCAAGCAGCGCGGGCTTAACATACAGCCCTTCATCGCTGTACATTTCGAGCAGCTCTTCCTCTATCTCCATACACACCTGAGCTCTGCTTTTTTCACCTTCAAGCAGGTGCTTGAGCTTCGCGTTTCTGCAGTAATAATACTGCAGGTATGATGAGGGCAGGGCGTGAATTGCGGCGAGCGTTTCGAGAGAGAAGCCGTCATCCTTGATGTTTGCCATAACCTTGGGTGAGAAGCCCTTTTCAATCAACTCGTCAATGAGCTCTCTGCCGCCCGAGCGCACACTCGTCATCCAGCTGAGATGATTGAGACCGACATAGGTGTATTCCATATCTTCGCCCACAATTTCCTTTGTGTCATCAATCATATCAATGGGCACGTTGCACAGACCTATGCACTTTACATTGGTGTTGTTAAGCACAAACTCGGTGATGATACCGGAGGGATTTGTGAAGTTAATCAGCCAGGCATCGGGGCAGATTGCCTCAATCCTGTCGCAGATGTTTTTGATAACAGGTATGGTTCTCTGAGCCTTGAAGAAGCCGCCTATACCTGTTGTTTCCTGACCGATAAGGTTATATTTGAGAGGGATTGTTTCGTCAAGATGTCTTGCCGGAAGCTTGCCCACTCTTATCTGAGTAACAACGAAATCCGCGCCTTCGAGCGCCTCGTCAAGGTTATCGGTGAGCAGGGTTTCGCACTCAACGCCCGCGGCCTTGAGCATACGCACGCAGAGCCCGCCGACAATATTTCTCTTCCTGTCGTCTATATCCATAAACGATATTTTCTTAAGGCGGAGTTTATCCTGTGCCTTGAGGAAGCCGTCTATGAGCTCGGGGCAGTAGGTGCTGCCGGAGCCGATAACAGCCACGGTAATCTCTTTGGGGGCACTGTCTGTGATTTCGTCTGCGTGTGCATAGTCCTGCATAATCCAGTTAATGCAGCCTGTAACAGGCGCCTGTGTAAGCTTTTTGAATATGAGCTTCTTTGAAGCGTATTGCCTGGCCCTTTCGGTGAGCTCACGGATATAAGTCGGAGAGCCGACTTTTACGTTTATTGAGCCGGAGAGAATAACCTCAACCTCGTCGCCCTCGTAATCCATCTGATTTACCAGGGAGGCAATCGACTTTGCACCTCTGTCTGCCATTTTAACGCAGTATTGCAGAGCGTGGGCATCCCCCTGCTCAACAGCGTCAAAGAAGAAGCCTACAAAGTTGCGGGTGTGCTCGGGCTCATCTGGGTTTTCTATTTTACCGAGCAACTCAAGAAACTCATCACGGTTTTTTATGCCGTAATGCTCCTTCACCATTTCGGTGATGGGGCTTTTTTCTATGCCGAGAAACAGCTCTCTGTACGCAATCTCATAAGCTTTTATGGCTATGGTCTGGCCGCCGGAAAGGTCGCCCGAAAAAACTCCCAGGCCCATAAGCTGAAGCATATTGCCCTTGGAGTCAATGCCGTTGCAGCATACGCCGGTGCCGCAGTTGTAGCCCACGGCGGCGCCCGTGTCGGAGCCGGCCTTAATGATGAGGTATCCGTCATTGAACACTTCAAAATTCTCAAGGCCCTTCTCTCTGAGCAACGCGCACATTTTGTCGTGCTGCCATTTGTGGTCTATGCCGGCAAGCCCCATCAGCGTGAAAGAGATGCGGCTCATATCAAGCCCGCTGTTTTTGCAGAGAGTGCGTATGCCGTCTATGATAATGTCGGACGCCTCATCGAAGCCGCCCTCTAAGTTTTCGTGGTTACTGCCTTTGCCCGTATAGGACATAATAAGCTTTTTGGCGCTGTCAAAAAGGGCAAACGCTGTTTTTGTGCCGCCGCCGTCAACACCTATGTAAAATTTCATTTTATTTACCTCGCTGTAATTTAACGGATTGATTATTCTTCAAAGCAGTCGTTGCATACCTCTTCAAGGCAGAATATGCCGCGCCTGTAGGGCTCTCTGTCTATCCACATACCGTTTGTGAAATCCGGGAACGGAACGGGAGCGGAGCCGATGGCTATTGACTGCTCGGAAAGAGCGGTGACTGCCATCCAGGTTGCTGTGTCATAAACATCTATCGGCGGCTTTGCCTCGAGCTTTATGCTCTCAACGAAAGCGCTGAGCACTAGATAATCCATGCCGCCGTGGCCGCCCGCGTGTATGCCTTCTTCGGAGTATTTCTTCCAGAGCGGATGCTCGTATTTGTCGCGGTAGCCGTCTTCCGTAAACTTCTCCCAGACGTGAGTCCAGTGGCTGCTGTCTTCGTGTGAAACGCCTTCAAGGTAAATTGTGCCGCCGTCTTCCATATATATGCCCTTGGTGCCCTGAATCCTGTAAGCCCTTGAATAGGGGCGGGGTAGGCAGCAGTCGTGGGTGAGCACCACGGTTTCGCCGTTGGCGCATTTTATCATAGTGGTGACTATATCGCCTTGGTTGAAATGATAATCCACCAGGTCATAAGCTTCGCCCTTGTTGTTTTTGATCCAGCCGTTAAGACCTCTTGACTTGGTTGCCATTGAAACGAGAGAGATGAACCTGTTGCCTCTGTTTATGCTGAGCACCTTGGAAATAGGGCCGAGCTGGTGGGTGGGGTATAGCTCACCGTTACGGTGCTGGAAGTTGAACAGGCGTCCGTGTCTGTCTTCCCTGCCGAGTGAAATCTCCTCACGCAGGTCGTGCTGATAACCGCCCTGCAGGTGAACAAGCTCGCCGAATATGCCCTGCTTGACCATATTGAACAGAGCCATTTCGTTGCGGTCATAGCAGCAGTTTTCGAGCAGCATACAGAATTTGCCCGTTTCCTCGCTTGCTCTTACCATCTGCCAGCATTCCTCGATGCTTGCGCTGCCGCCGACTTCAATGCCGACATGCTTGCCCGCTCTCATTGCATCAGTGGCTATACGGGCGTGGGTAATCCAGGTGGTGCAGCACATTACCGCGTCTATATCATCTCTTGCGAGAAGCTCTTTGTAGTTGAGATATACGTCGGGAGCGGTGCCTGTTTTTTCAAGCACTATTTTCTGCCCTTCCAGCGCTCTGTCTTCATATTTATCGCACACCGCGGGCACAACAACGCCCTCGCAGCCGAGCAGCTCACCCAGGTTGCCTCTGCCTCTGCCGCCCAGACCTATAACACCTATTCTGACTGTGTCTTTCATAACAAAAACCCCCTTGATATAATCTCTGCTTTAATTATATCAAAGGGTATTTAAAAATCAACCTATTTAAAATATTTTTTAAAATGTCTCCGCCATTTTTTAATATAAACCGTTATAAGGCGGGTCAGCGCAATATCATAAAACACAAACGCGAATGTGCCTACTCCGAGCAGCATGGCAGCGCCCCACGCTCCGTATTCGTCGATTTCATCGAGAGTAAGCCCCATAAGTTTTATCATAAGGTAATATGAGACTGTTATCGTTACGAGAAACGCGGTAACTTTGAGAATCCAGCCGGGCACAGCGGGTATGTGAGCCTCTATAAGTGACTTGAGAATAGGATAGTAGCCGAAGAAAGCGACATACATTACCGCTACCTCTTTTTCGGGAACGAGGAAGATGCCGAGAATGGATATTACGGCATACACTCCGAGAGCCCAGGTCTTATTCACTTCAATAACCATCACGATTATGAGCGCACCGGCAATCGCCGGCAGGGCGTAGGTCATAAACGGCACTATTGCCACGCTGATAAGCAGGGTCAGCGAGAGCGCCGCCGTGATGCCGCCGAGCGCGCATTTTGAAGTCTGTTTCATCATTCACCTCAGCAACAGGGGATAAAATCACCGCCGAAGCACTCGCAGCAGCAGTCGGCGCAGATAAGCCCGGAGCATATATCGCAGGCGGAGCATCCGCTGTTTTTACCGGATGAGCGCGAGGTTGCGTAACCCCCGCTGCGGGCTTTGTTTACTTTATCATAAGCGGCCTTAAACTCCCTGTTGGAGGGGTCCATGGAGTGCGCCTGAGCAAAATGATTTGCCGCCTCCTCAAGCCAGCCTTTTTTCTGATAGACTGTGCCTCGGAGATAGTACCACTCGGCGTTGCGCGAAGAATAAGGAATACCTTCAAGCAAGAGCTGAGCATCCTCCAGACGGTTCAGCCGTATTTTTTCATATATGTCTGAAAAATCCGTGCCAATGAAAGAGTAGCCCCCGCCTGAGTTCTCCATAACAATGCGGTCATACGCTTCATTGAGCTCATCGAGTCTGTCTTCCATTCCTTTTTCGCGGTATTCTCTTGATTTTGTTTTGTATGCCTCGTCAATCCGTTCGGAGGAAGCGCCGCGGGGCACACCGAGAATGCTGTAAGGATCAGCCATAAGTCAAGCCCTCACTCTACGGTAAAAGAGTTTGTTTTGGTTTTATTATCTCTGTATTTTTCCACAAGACGTGCCGAGGCAGCCGCAAGCCCGTCATAAAGCACGTTTTCCGCGATGCTTTCAAAGCGCTTGAGATTCAGACCTTCGCACGCCTGCGTAATTGAATAATGGGTAAGGTTTAACAGCGACTGCGCTTCATCTGCAAACTTCGCCCTGACCGCGGGATTGCCTATATCCCGGTATTCCGAAGCGAAGGGGTTGAATGAGCCGCTCTTCAAGTCCTTTTCAAGGTCGTCAACGGCATCCATTATATATACCAGCCGGCCTACAAGATAGCCGAGGCGCTCAAGAGCCCCGTCATCATCCTGCGTGCCGAGGGCAAAGAGCCTGCCCAGCGCGGCAGCCGTTGCGTCCGCGCATTCGTCAATGCCGGGGTGTTCCTTAATTTCCGTTTTGCGCTGTTTTTCAATGCTTTCGGAAATGATTTTCTCAATTTCCGGAGCAAGGCGCTTGGCCTTGCGGTGCATAAGAGCTACTGCGGGCAGCAGAAGCAGGGAAATAATCTTTTTCCCGGTCTCTCTGTCGTGAAGATTATCCCTGAGCTTGTAATAGGCTGTAATAACGGCGCCGTGCGCACAGTAATCAATCTCATCCTTCTGCTCACAGAAACAGCACTTGTGAAGCGGATTAAACGGGCAGCTTTTCTTTGTGAATGTGCAGGAGCGGGAGGCGACCGCAAGCTTCATAACCGCGGCAAAGGCATAATCATAGCTGAGCAGCATTTTGCCGAAAATGCCGTAATGCCTGCCCAGGGCCCTGCAGAGCGAGCAGTAAATGCCCTTGTAAATCTCGTATTCGGCGCCCTTCATTTCGTCTCTGCACGCCTTGACATACCCGAGCACACCCTCACCTCACACCGCAGCATTCCGCCCGTTTTATTTAAAAATAATTCTATTACATCCCGCCGCCGAATCGGTTAACATATCGTCAGGTATTTCACAGCATCCTCGAACATCATTACACTGCATTTTGTAGCGGATCAGTTTCCTAATCAAAGGCTGGCCAAATAAGAATAATGCCCACTCATGATCCTCTTGCCCTCTCTTGAAATTAAGAATCTTCATATTTGATAAGCCTCCAATGTTTAATCATTCTTTCGGTTTCAACTCAATAAACACCGGCTCAGTCGGATTATTGAACCAAGGAAACCTCGAAGTGTTTGATACTCCGGAACTAACTACCATCTTTCCATCAAAGAAGCCCTTGGTATACTTTGGAAAGCAGAATAAAAATGTTTTAACAGCAAACGGCTGATTATTCACGAAAACAGATTGTTTTTGCTATTCTATCTGCTACCTCTTCATCTACAAGTATTTTCACGAGTTCCAACGCAAACGGGATAGTTGCCCCGAGCCCCTGACCTGTGATTATATTATCATCTACAACTACCGACTCATCGAGCACTTCTACTGATTCCATAGAATCCTTGAAATCCGGATGAACTGTAGCTTTTTCCATCAAGCCCAGTCCAGCCAGAATCGTAGGCGCTGAGCATACAGCTGCAACATACTTGTTCTCAGCAAACTCTCGGCACTTCTCTTTAACAAGTTTGCTTTCTCTGAGTTTTTCAATTCCTATCCGTCCGCCAGGAAGTATGATCAACTGTGCCTTGTCATACTCGACATTCTCAGCTAAGCAATCAACCTGAATAAGAATTTCCCTCGAACTCTTAACATAACGCCTTCCCATGATGGACGCCATGATGACTTTCAGTCTAGCACGACGAAGCAGATCGACTACCAACAATCCTTCGCATTCTTCAAAGCCATCGGCGAGGAAAACGACCACATCCCCTGCGACCTTATCTTTACTCTTCAGTTGCTGCTCAAGGACATACCCCTCAAATAACTCAAGATCATCTTTCGTGGTAATCTTGATATTATCCTGGCTACCCTTTGAGAAGAAGATCTTCTTCCCCATCGCATACATAAGAGTAGTCGTGTGTGGTTCAACAGTATCAATTACTCCCGTTTCCACAGCTTCCTTATACATATCCACAAGGAAACCATACTGGAACGCATGAGGTGTGTTCATAACAGCGATGGTGTCCCGGTTGATGTATTCTTCTGTGAAATTATTAGGATCGGAAACAGACGCAGGTAATTTCTTCATGCCGGACAGAAGCAGGTAATCTGTCGTAGAGATGGCATTCGTACCTTTCTCCTTACAAACCTTTATGACATCTGCAATTATGTCAGGTTTTATAAAAGGAGATGCGCCAAAATGAAAGAGTACTGTATCATCTTTTTGTGCTTTATCAGAGAGATAATTCATGCCATTCATAACAGACTCTTGGAAAGTGGCTCCGCCTTCAGTCACCCATTTTAGCTTTTCAAAACTGTATTTCTCTTTCAATTCCCAGATATAATCCACATAAGGCTTTACGCAGACTACAAGAATAGCATCTATATCTGGATGCTTATCAAATGGTTCAATTGTATAAGCTAAGATCGGCTTTCCAAGAATCTCCACAAACTGTTTCGGAATTCCTGCGCCTAATCTGTTTCCTACTCCTCCAGCGAGGATGACTGCTATATTCATTCTTTCACCACGCTTTATTGTTTCTGTACTTCACGCGCTTTGATCAAATCGTCAACGGTATCAACTTCGGTCCAAGCATATCCTTTGACATCTTTATAATACAAATCAAAGTCGTTCTCAAAAATCATCTGAACAATGGCATCTTCAAACAACTGATCATACATTTCAGCATTGACCATTGTATCTATTTCTTCTAAGAGAAATCGTGCAGAAACTGCATCAAGTTTAGTGACGCATACATACTGGGCGAAGAAAGAAGACAATGCCTTACTCATCACACAGATTTTATCGTCCTGCACTTGAACGTTGTATTTCCCCGTGGTCTTGCCGGAGTCCACAAGAACATACGGCTTGTCTGTGTTCTGGCAGATAATCTCTTCAATCAATCGATCCTCCAGCACAATATCAGAGCTTAATATTGTCACATTATCACGTTCAAGATACTTCCTTGCAAACCAAAGAGAAGCAATTGAACTTGTTGTCGCATAGAAAGGATTGCGAACGACAATCACATTCTCTCTTTCTACTTCACGAAGAACATGATCATACATGAAACCGGCCACAACAACAATTTCAGCTTTATGATCAAATTTTCTGATCGTTCTGACCATGCGTTGAAGGACAGTGGAATGGCGATCAAGTTTATATAGTGACTTGGGCGTTTTAATTGTGAGAGGCTGAAGACTTGTACCTTTGCCGGCGGCTAAAATAATATACGTCATCACAGTACCTCCTCGTACATTTCCAACGCCTTTTTGCTGTAGTCTCTTGCAAATCGATACCATTGCGGTTTTAAGTACCCTATTTTCTGTCCGGACGCTTCCTTAAACATCGTCCAATGCATATAAAAGAAGCCTGTTATCGCAATCCAAGCATAGAAGTGTCGTTTTTCAATCAGATCCGGTTCATGGCCGAAATAGACAAACAACACGCGGTCTACTTCTTCATCGGAATGGTCGCCACCGCAAACGTATGTGCCCACATCAAAGCCCGGATCGTTATAACCGGCATATTCCCAATCAGTAAGATAAATCTCGGAATCGTTGATCAGAAAGTTCTCATCCCGGCTATCCCCTTGTGTGAGACACATAGGAATACCATCCGTTTTTGCAAAATCGTACAGTCTGTACACCCTATCTCTAATTTCCGCGAATTCCGGAAAATCAGGATAGTTTTCCCCATACTGATCAGTTGGTGTCAAGTCCCTTATAGTTTCCCACTTTGTCTTGACATCAAACTCATATCGGACTCTTACAGGAGCTTCATGAAGCTTATGGATAAGGCGAACTCCGCGCACTATATCACTGACGTTCTTGTAATCAAACCCACGGTTATTAATATAGCGAGCAATCTTCCATCCTTTGGAAACGCTCATGGCAACGAGAGTTGTATCCACTCGTGCATCATTCGCCTGACTCTGGATCATCGACTCTCTTCCACGATCAATGAGCACCTCAGACCCGAGTCCAGGGAACCGGAAGATGTACTTTCCACCGTTCAATTCAAATGTAAGGACTGAGTTGGATAGGCCCTTCTGTAGCGGCTTCAGTTCGCTGATTTGTTCTTTATTGCAATTGAACACTTCACATATGGTATCATAGATAAAATCAATATCCTCTTGGTGCAAAACACCACCGGTTGTTTGAATAGCATCTCCCATCTCTTCTCTCCCCTTAAAAACTGTATTCAGAGACAGGAGCATGCGGCTCTCGTTTATTCTCCGGCGGAAGTTGCATATAATCTCCATATAAATAAGAAAGAAATGCATCATAATCCTTGGAACCATATAACATATGCCCTTCAAACTCATATTCGGCGCGGTCCGTAATCCATTTTTTAGGAAATCCATACCGCAAATCTAATACCGACTTTCTGTAAAGCTTTCCAAAAGATGTGTACATTAGAATGCGGACATATTTATCAGAATCATTTCGACTCTTTTTCGTATAGTAGCTCAAGCGTTTATATACCCAATTAATAGGTATTTTAGAGAGAAGAGTCCACCATACTTTTGCTGCACCTTTACTTGATACTCTTCCGACTTCGGACCAGGTTATCTTGCGTAAGCAGAAACAGTTGAAGTCCTGGATCATCTGCCCTAACGTGCTTTTCGGCACATCATCTAGTGGAAACACGTCAACAAAAACGCCTGTCTTACACTTAATGTGTTCCTGACCTGCCCGAATGAATGTGGTTCCAGTTCTTCTCAATTTTCCATAGCCCCAACGATAATATGGGTCGGTAGTATGATCTTGGAAATAGCAGATAGAAGGATTCATTTTGAAAGACAAAGTCTTAAAACGCTCAAAATCCTCTCTCAGCATACCAATATCAGCATCATCATCCCAAGGGATATACCCCTTATGGCGAACAGCCCCCAATTGTGTCCCAGCGAGAATGACATAATTAATATTATTCTCTCTACACACTCTGTCAAATTCAACGAGCATATCCAGTTGCAATAACTGCATCCTTCGGAATTCGTCACCTTTTATTTCCTTAATTGCTGCCATCAAAATGACCCTCCAAATTATATCCGGGAGTATTCACCCTTATAATAATCTTCTATGACTTTACAAATGGACAATGAGGTCTCATCAGATATATAGAGATTCTTTTTTTGACTCTCAATAGATTTTGCAAAAGCAACAATCTCATATCGGATGCCTTCTCCATCCAATTGATAGAAATATCTCTTGTTCTTTGTCTGATCCTCAAATCTGACCTCAAAGTAATCAGTCTTCCACCATGGGGCAGGAACATAGATATACCCCTTTGTTCCGGTAATAATCAATTCACCTTCCGCTTTAGCAGCTTTGCCTACCTTTAAAGAAGCCACTGATTTTTCATAGAGAAAATCAATTTTCGTAAATCCATCGAAGTTCAAAGATTCGTCAATGATTTTTGAGATAACACTTTTGCTCTTATAGTTAGACCCAAGCAATTGAAATATCGGAAGAAGAGCTGTTGGGCCCCAAGCACAAATGCTGTTTTGTTTTGAAGACAGTTCAACACCCATTTCACCAGCCTTATCTTCTAAGCTGGTACACACTGAATCAACAGAAACAATCTCGCCGATCTTTCCACTTTTTGCAAGGACTAGGAGTCGAGAGTATGCCGTGGAATAAGCCGTCTTAATGGCGTCAATAAGAATAAGGCGATTATCTCTTGCAAGTGTGAGTAATTCCTGACAATCAGCTTCACTACGGGCTATTGGTGATTCACAAATAACATGCTTTCCGGCTCTTAGAGCTCTACCTACATCTTCGTAGTGCTTATCAGGGTGAGTAGCAATATAAACAGCATCAACTCCTAAAAAATCTTGGTTACACTCCTTGTGCTCAACGCCGTTCACATACTGCATTTCTCGAATAAACTTCTGGCACAAGCTGTTCTCACCAACAGTCCCTATGGCCAATTTTCTCTTTTCAGTCCTAATCTCAGAACTTGACACACCTTCAGTTCTGGGCAGGTAAATTACCTTACAATACTCATTCAGATAATCAAAACAACCTTCCCAATCAGAGCCGACGGTAAAAATATCAATGCTAAGTCTCCGGATATCATCGATCTTCTGGCCCTCGTATTCTTCAACAAGAATCTCATCAGCGATACCTGTCTCTTTAACAGCCGCAATGCGCTCCATCAAGGACTGCTGATTATTAATCTTACCTCTTGTTTTGTCATAGTCATCCGAGGTAATACCAACAATTAGATAATCACCAAGGGCTTTCGCACGCTCCAAAAGTCGTATATGCCCATAGTGCAGAAGATCATATGTCCCATATGTAATTACCTTAACCATACTAATTCCTCGTTCGTAATAATATTACAGCAAGCCTCTCTTTTGCATATCCTTCAACGCATTAATCAGAGTTGTATTATCTTCGTGTTTAAGGCATCCGATGTGACCGACACGGAAGATAACGTTTTTCATATCTCCGCCATTAGGGCAAATCCAGATATTATACTCATCCTTTAGTATCTCAAAAATCATATACGCATCTGCCGTCGTCGGATGAACAGGAGTTACACCATTTGCCGGAGACTCAGACACAAACTCAAACGGCAATTCCTTTATCTTCTTTCTGAAATCCTCCGCCTGCGCAGCTACTCGTGCAACCTCAACATCAGCACCACCGGCAGCTTCAATCTCCTTCAATCTTGTATTGATCTGACGAAGAATACCCACAGCAGGTGTAAAAGGTGTCTGGCCACGCTCCATATTCTTAAGCACGTCTGCCAGGTTAAAATACATAGATTTTACTTTTCGGGTCGTGACCCGTTCAACCGCCCTTGGCGCAAGGATAATTATTGAAATACCGGGCGGGCATGCAAGCGCCTTCTGAGATCCGGTTATCATGACATCTGCACCACAATGAGCCATATCAAATGGATCAGCGAGGAATGATGACACGCAGTCGCAAACATAGAAAATATTGTTCTTCTTACAGAACTCCCCAATCATTTCAGAGTCATAGAGGACGCCCGTAGAAGTCTCGTCAATGTTAACAAGTAGGCCGGTGAAATACTGTCCGTCATACTCATACAATCGTTCCTTTGTCAACTGTTGACCATGGTTAAGTCTGATTATCGTATGCGGCACTTCATAAATCTCGCAAAGTTCAACAAATCGATGGCCAAAGCTACCGCCATCAATAATAAGAACTTTGTCTGATTCGCCAAAGCAGTTCATGACAACGGCTTCCATGGAGCCTGTGGACGAATTGGTCATAAACGCTGCTCTGGAGCCTTCCGGAGCCTTTGCAAATCTGAGCATCAATTTCTCGTTCTCAAGCATAACATTGGAAAACTCAGGTGTCCTAAAATATGGCACTTGTTCACCACCAACTGCACGAACATCGTCACTACACATTACTGGACCCACAGTAAAATTTAGCATAAATAATTCTCCTTTTTGCCGATACCATTATTCTTTCCAAGAAGAAATAAATAGTTAATACGACTATTCCTAACTAAATATATTGTGCCGTTTTTGCTTTAACAGGACATACCTTTAAACACATATAGCATCTTACACACTTTGTCTCATTTATTACCGGATACTCAAATCCTTCTTCATCTTCAACCATCGAAATTGCATCCTGTGGGCATATTGCAAAGCATGCTGTACAGCCACAGCATAACGCTTTTCTTTCATATAAAACCGGTAGTGATTGTTGCATGAAATTTTCCTCCATCAAAAATGAAGAGTCTTTACAATCTTTCTCTTGATTCTTTTTAATAATGGCTTATGAAGATTACGGACGATTAATTCACTAATAGTCTTTCCATCCTCACGTGCGAAGAAACTGTCTCTCTTACTATTTCTACTAACTGATTTCACAATCGGTGAATTGGTTTGAACAACAACATCGTTTTGTATCTCACAAAGGTTTACTTTATCTGATACCGCTTCTAAAATACGAATCGCTCTATCGTTATGAGCCAACACAATACTTGTGCCTTTATCATCAAAGAAATCTGGCAACAGTTCGTGTACACCCCAGAAATCAGCTATTGTGAAATCTGACTCTCGTTCTACGCCTTTAAAACCACACTCGTAGCAGGATTCTCTCAAGTAAAGATTATTCAAGAACCCTCTCATGTAAGGATCCTTATGCTGAGATTGTATATATGAATCTCCATTATCAAAATCTATTCGGAGTCCAAAATTCCTCCACCCATTTGTTTTATCGCGGAAATTTATATTGGTAATCTTTTTGTATTCAGACACCTCTTTCAAATATCTGCGCCAAACCATTCTACTCGGGACTCCGTGGCAGATAAAGTCAATTGTCAACAGCAATTCTTTCCACTCATCACCCTTAACTGTACTTCTCAGAAATGAGATAAGGCCTGCAACCTGACACGGTGTACCACAGAAAAGCACCTTTTTCCGAGAGACCAATGCTTCTCTAACGTTAGTGTAAGTATCGCCCATCGAGGATTGCACATACTTACTCTGCATAATCCTATGCAAATCCTGGATACTATTACATGCCTCGTGATGCACCTGCCATTCACTATCAAATGCGGCGCCAAATACTATCCCGCTTTCAGAAAGAATCTTCTGAGCAATTACATAGAATATTCCACCCGAAGAACTCATTGCACGAATCGTCTCGTCCTTGTTGTAGGCAGCAAATGATTTTGTCTTGCTCATGCTGCCACCACCAATCCGTTGCCAGTAGGCGACATTATTTGAGCACTACTTAAGTACCCATAGGGGAGTCTTAACAAGTTTAACCATTTATTCTTTACCTTGCTAATCAAAGATGTTTTCGTGAGGTCATCAACATTTGTAATAAAGCCTTTGAGTCTTTCAAAGAATTCTTCTCGCTTTTTATTATACTTTGTTGATGCAGTAATGCATGGTGTCCCTACAAACAAGACTTCCTCCCCATCCCTTAATCGACTGATAATGCTCCGAAATGTTGTTGAGAGTGATGATTGGACATATTTTGACCCTTGGCTGTTATGTATTCCATCTTTGCTATCGATTAATTTGTGAAAAACATTGAGGTTGTCATCATAGCATGCGGCATATATAACTCCACCATCGCTTAACACTTCTCCTGCAATAAGTGGATATATGCCTCCTGATGAACTGTTACTTTTTTCCTCCTCATTGAAGCTGTAACAAGCAAATGGTTTTGTGATCATGAGTGCTCTCCTCATTCAAAGGCCGAGGATATCGGCTGCTCTTTTCATTCCAATAAAGCATAATACTTTTCGTCCAATATAAATCAATATAAGACTACCAAATAATGCTGCAACAAATGAAATCGCCGCTTGAAATATCCAAGTGATGCCAAACAAGTTGACAGTTAATGACTTAACTGTTTTTGCGCATAATAAGATGAAGAAATAGTGTATAAAATATATACCGTATGAATGATCTCCCAGGTAAGCCAACACCTTGGAAACCCAATTCATATGTGTCGCTGATACTTGCGTTCCAATGAACAATCTCACTACTATCGTAGCAAGTAGGAATGCACTAATCCTTATTTGGCTACATGCGAAATTAACAGGAAATCCGTGCTTTAGGGAGCAATACGCCTCAACAATTTCAAGGATTACAGCTACGCCAAACAACAGATGCGTATTTCCCGCCCTGATTGTTTTGCCCCTACTTTCCAGTCCCCATACATAAAAACCGATCCAGGCAGGAAACACATACTGGTACAATGGTAGCATTGTGCCTTTTGAATAGCACCAGTAGTAAAGAAGTATCATCCATATTGGTGTCACCGCATATAGAATCTTTGAATATCCGTTGTCTATACACTTTAACAAAAGAGGGGTGATTACTGTTAATTGAAGCAGGACGACTATATAATACAAATGAGGAGCTGACTTTCCGGTAATAATCTGAACTGCAAATGACACCACACCAATCAGCTCGTCACCCGAAACATACGCTCTAACAAAACTGATCAAGGCATAAAATGTAGACCATATGAGAAAAGGTATTAGTAGCCGTATCCCCCCACGATTCAAAATAAACGACTTATAATCTGAGTATTTGCCGTAGTTCGTAAACCTTCCCGCAATAAAGAAGAAAAGGGCGACAGGAAAATTGATAAACTGTCGAAGTATTAGCCAGCTATTGAAATCAATAGTGTCTTTCGGCGCATTTATTGCGTTTGGACAGTGTATCAATATCACGCATATGATTGCAAGCCCTCTCGCAATTTGCCAGCTTATATCTTTCCTTGCAGGTGAAGTCTTCTCCATATTGCCACCTTCAAAATGGTAATCAATGCCGTCTGTGAATTATCTTATTCTTAATATTCAAAATCATTCCTTTTTCAGAATCATTCATTCCGAATAACCACATGGAAATGCTAAACACTATCCCATATACTATCGCCCATAGTATCAATTGCAGCAAATTGTTGACATGAGCAAATTTCATAATGGCCACACCGGTTATGGTGGGTAGAATAAAAGCGGGTATGAAAGAAAGAATATTTTTCCAGAATGCCGGAATGTCAAGCCCGATATGTTTGTAGTAATACCAGTTCATAAACAGGATGTTTCCACCAATCAATGCTATTGCAGTTCCGATTGCCGCACCAGCGGAATTATATAATCGGATTAACGGAATGCTCAAGAAAATATTAGCAATTGCTATACAAAAATAAACTATTGCCCTTGCTTGATGTTTATTCTTAGCCCGCTGGATTTCAATTCCCAGATTTTGAATCAATGGTACCGTGACAGGGATTATGAGCCAAAGTGCAACATAATATGAATCTCCATAGTCTTTCCCTCCCCAGAATCTCATAAACGGCTGACCAAGGAAAATAAAACCGGTCATAACCAAGCTAAGGACAATGAATTGTATTCTGCCAACATTTTTGAAAAGAATTGATAACTCATTATCATCATTTGTTTCCGCTACAATTCTATTAACTTTGGGAACAAAAACAGAGGAAACTGTGGTAGAGAGCATTACATACATTGAATTTATCTGGGCGCCTAGGCTGTAGATCGCCACAGCTGATGTTCCAATCATCCTTCCAAGTAAGAAACGATCAACACTCCAATTAATCTGATCAATAATCTGGTTCAGGAAGATGAAGAACGTGAATCCCCATATTTCCCTCAGGAGCGAAAAATTAAAGGCTTTAAAAACAAACTTTTCATGTAATCTGAAGCAAGCAAACCAAATATTTGTAATTAGATGTGCAATCGTAATCACAGTTGTGACAACAACCATTGCAATCGACCCGTATCCCATAAGGAGGAGCGGGAGTGTGAGGAATGGATTGAGTAGGTTTTGCAGTACAAGAAGTAACCGCTGGAAAAAGAACTTTTCATGTGCCGATATTATGCATGTAAAAACGCTGTTAGGAAAAGTCAATGCGAGATTGAATACCATAAGTATCATGAGAACTCTAGCAGTACCGTACTCATCTGCAGTTAAACCATTTTTAAAGATTCCTTCAATATTAATCGTCATAACAGAACCGCATACGATAGCAATTGCAGCAACAACGAGAAATACAGTAAGAAACATTCCGTTTAATCGTGCTATCTCATCTTCTTGTTCCTTAGCTTTATATCTGGAAAAGAACCTTACATATGACGCAGTAAATCCCAGACTAAGAAGACTCAAGTACGCTACAACCGAATGAACAAGTTGATATAGGCCATACTCGCTTTGCCCCAATAGCCGTAGCATGACGGGAGTATATATGAGTGCCGTTAATATTTTAATTATCTCAGATATATAGGACAGCAATACTCCGACTTTTCTCTGATTCTTCATCTAATCAACCTTTAAACCATTTATATTCACTTCGAAAACCAAGTGTAGCTGAGAACGTCAATTCTAGGTTTATTTGAAAACCAAAGCATCTCTATAAGCCTGACAGTACAATCAAATATTCATCGAACGCTTTAAAAACGAATATACCTTTTCTCTTTCTTCGATTAACCGATTATATCCAGTAGTATAATTACATTCAAATAAATCATTTTCCAAGCCGGATCCGACAAACTTTCTCATCAAATCAAAAGTTTGGAATAGTGTTTCAATTCGCGATAGCATGTCATCATCCTTACCCTCTCTTGCGTAAAGAAGAAACGGTCTGCCAAAAAGAAAAGCAAAAACACACGCATGAAATGAATCTGTTTGAATAATCGATGCATGATCCATTAAATATAGGAATTCTGTCGGATCTGCAGTGTATAGTCCTTCGTTATTGATATCAAACATATCATATTTAGTTAATTTATATTGTTTAGTGAGTTTTTCAGTGCCTTTAATTGCCTTCTCCGGTGCCTCCCCAATGAAGTAATTAAGTAAATATTCACACTTGGTATCAACATTTATAGGTTCTTTTGCAATTTTTCTCCAATCATCAGCTTTAATCATAAGAGTTGGATCAATTAGAACTTCTGAATCTCTTCCTGTTAAATCTCTTATTATTCTTGCTCCGGCCTTTTCCCGAACAGATAGATATGGGAAAGACATAAGATTCTCCCTAAAATATTCTTTCCATTTATCAGGAAGCTCGCTCACGCCAAAACTGGGTGCAAAACAGACTTTCTGATCCGGCTTAGCAAATTTTAAAAAGAACAATTCCCTTTTAATATCATTATAGCGCTTCGGATTCCATACTTGATCTGAACCAAGCACATAATAGTCAAATCCACGAATAGCATGAACTGTAGAGTATTTACATGAGCTAATATATGTCTTGTTAAACTTTTCAAAAGACCTTTGTCTCTTGTACTTTAAAACCGATTTCTTATTCGGCCTAGTTATTGTCATAACCGGAGTTGTAAAGTATAGTCTTTTTGCTACTTCTCTTATATCGGTATGTTTATTTTGAATATATATTACTTTCGAATCAATTCCAATCTTATTCAATACTTGTTGGACAGCGTAACTTTGTAATCTGTTCCCGTAATTAATGTATCCGTATAAAGAGACAACACCCGCATTCATTAAGATAATCTCCTTTTTGTAGAATAACTTCCCATACATATCCCCCATACTATGCTTAATGGAAGAATAATAACCGATTGTTCGAAGAAATAACTTACAAATCCTAAGACCAACATAGGAGCAAGAGTGTATGCCATTAGTGGAGCATACTCGTCATGTTGACGAATCATTCTAACAGTTTCAAAAATCGTTTTCAAAACAACAGCAAGAATTAAAGAAAGCCCTATATATCCATAATCATATAATGTTTCCAGAAAGCTATTATGAGCATATCTTGCTATACCTAACGGGCGTATCTCATAAAAAACCGAATGGAACCCATGTCCAAACCATTTTTCAAACAAACTTGAATTGCTGAAATAATCCATGATCTGTGCCCATATTCTGTTTCTACCAGAACCTCCATCTTCTGCTATTCTTGCCAGCCTCACAAGAATATTAAGATTATATCTTCTAATTAAAAACTGCCCAGCTAAGACAACAGTAAGAATTCCAATTACGAGCAGCGTTGCATTTCTAATTTTCTTCTTTGAATTCTCCTGGCTTGAAACTAAAGAAACATAATACAAGAACAATCCGGCTATAACAATTATGAAGGCAGACCTTTTTAATGTAAAAAGCATAAGGACTAAGACTATTCCGGAGAAAAGTATTGCAATTCTATTCTTGTAAAACATAAATATCAACGGAAGAAAAGAGATACAGTAATATGTAGCAAAAACAGCAGAACTTCCGGCTCCGATTAAGCGCAATCGCAACGCAGGAATAGTAAACAGAAATACAAGTATCATCCCAATCAAGGTGATTTTTTTGAACGCTTCTGGTATATGGTACTCTTTTGAATAATCATAATAAACTGACAACATCATTGGCCATGCCATAACATCGACCAAAATCATTGGAACAATAAATAAACCCTTGAAATATGAAACGCATAATTCAAACAAAACAATGACGGCAAGCAGTAGCGTAAACCAATCAACTTTAATGAATCTACGGAATAGCTTATAGACAATACAAAGCACATTAATCCCCAATACTGATCCGAGATATAAGATCCTCCAAATATATGCATCTGTTATCGTATATCGGAGATAAGTCAACGCTGATACGAAGGTCAATATATAAATAGTCACTATACATGCGTTATTAATTCGCACTTTCATAATTCGGCTCCTTTTTCCGCGCTGGGATTCTGATAGATTGCATACGCAAATGATCTCAAAAAAATGCTTATTGTTTTTAGCATCATGGCAATACACATGCTCAATTTTTTCTGTAGCATGTTCTTTTGAATACCGTCCTTTGAATAAGGCGCTTTTCTATAACTGACATTCTCTCAGCATATAAATCATATATCAAACAGCCATGATCAAACTACCGTATCAACTTTAGAAATCGGTAAGCCACTTGCCTACCAACGTATCCTATCCAAACGAAGAATGCCATCTTTGTCTTAGCCGTAAGACAGGTGACTCTGTGTTTCGGCATCAGTTTTCTGATATCAACATTTCTAATTGCAGAATTATAAGGCTCACTCTTCAAAATTTGCCGTAACTCTTTCATTCGAAGATAGTAGAAGTGACCATATCCTTTAGCAAAAAAATATACAGAGAGAGAAGCATCAAGTCTTCTGATAACATTTATATAAAAAGCTTTATTGTACTCGTTTAAATTGACTGATTTATATGTGTTAATATAATTTTGAAGCCTCTCAAATATCCTGTTGTTAATCTCAAGCGTATTGCTTTTAAAACCTCTGCTGTTTGAGCCGTTTACTTCTCTATAATTGTACACAATCTTGGAGATGTAAGTAACGCTTTGACAATTCACCAGATATTGCAGGACGAATAGGTTGTCTTCATATATCCCCATCGTGTAAGAATCAAAACGCAGTTGATTCTTTTCTATTATGTCTCTCTTATATAACTTGTTGCCCATACTGCCAAGACCGGTAATATTATATTTCGTACCTGGATTGGGATTGTAACCATACCCAATACAAGCCATTTCATACTTATCAATCCATTCTCTGTCAGTAGTGGTAAAACTCTTATCAAAAACATTAATCTCACGTTTTTTTAAACTTCCGACAAAACGAATATCGGCTACTATCATATCCGAGTTAGTTCTTTGGTATTCACCATATAATGTATGTAAGCTGTCCGGCTCCAGCCAATCATCTGAGTCCATAAAGAAAATGAGTACGCCTACTGCAGCGTCAAGTCCCGTGTTTCTTGCACCACAAACACCGGAATTATTCTGTTCAATATAATGTATACGGTCGTCGCTCTTAGCAAGACTTTTGCAAATCAATCCACTATTATCCGTTGAACCGTCATTGATTAGTATTATCTCATAATCAGTGAAATCTTGGTTTAATACAGACTCAACGCACTCACTAATAAAGTTTTCTGCATTGTACACTGGAATAATAATGCTGATTTGTGGATTCATTTCTATACTCCTTATTGCCTTATATGGATTAAACGATTTGATATTTTGTTCACACTGTCGAGTAAAGAAAACTGCGGTGTAAAATCAAATTCACGGTAAAACAAAGCGCAGTTCAAATCTGAACTTAAAACTTCCTCGCCATCAACTATCTCCACGCTGATCTGTACACCGTTAGTTTCAGATAATACATTTCTGACCGTCTCCGCTATTTCTACCAGCGTATACGCATTAATACCACCGAGATTGTAGATAGATTTCCATTTCTTCTCATCTGATCCAAGGATTGATATGACTCCGTTAATCGCATCTTCTACATCAAAGAAACCAAATCTTTGCCGGTTTCTTTTTACGGTCAGCTCGCCGGTTTCCAATGCCTGCTTTACGAATCTATTTACAATTCTCTGATCGAACCCCGGACCGATAAGACTGGCCAAACGAAGGTTGGTGTATGCCGTTCCACGCCCTTTGCAGATGCTCTCCAGCATTAACTCCACAGCATATTTACCCACGGCATATGGGCTTTCCAGGCAAACCGGCGTCTCCTCTGTAGCGGCCTCAGTCCGTTGCTGAGAGTAAACACTCTGAGATGAGATGTTGATAATGGCGAAAGCTTCACTCTCAACTGCGGTTTCGAAAACCCTTTGGATATACTTGAGACCGTCAGCAGTTCCCGTTCCTGTAGAATTTCTTGGGAATGCACAGTTAACAATGATACTATCTTTAAACATCTCTGCATCCATTGTATCCTTGTGAACGTACTCAATATTCTCTCCGCCGATTCTCTCCTTCAACTGCCCCGGCTTAGAGGAAAGTGCGTAAACCTTATACGGTTCAGCCTCTTTGAGTCTCTCTACCAGATGACTCCCAAGGAATCCAGACGCGCCGGTTATTACAATCTTTTTATTGTTCATAGATTGTCCCCTTATAGTCCAGATCTTCCATACCCGGAAGAATCATCTCTTCGCCTGTATCTGAAATCACGTGTGCTAACCTCTGTATCTCCAGCATCTCGGCTTTCATAGTCTCAATGCTATCAGCTTTTCCCAGAACACGAATAGTGATCTGGGCCAACAGCCCCTTCATTTTTGGGGTAATTTCATCACCTTCCGGATGAGCAACAACAACGCTGATCACACCGGGCAACTTTTCAATCTCATCCAACCCTGTAATCTTGGCAATTTTTCCAGGTTTGCAAAGCAGGGAAACATTATAGGTGTACTTACCGCTGAAATAGGGATCAGCCTTTTTGACAATATCCGGCTCTCCCATATCTCCGGTTAACGCAAAGCGAATAAGCATATCCAGCGGGTCATATCCGCACATCTCCTTCAGGTTGATATACTCAAGAGAACCGGTAAGACGATACCCGATATCGTAGACCCAGCATTCGCCATCTACTATTTTGCTCTGCATGAACATCATACCATTCTTGATACCGACGGAACGGAACATCTTCTCCATCTTCGGAGCAGTTTCGGAAAGAAAACGCGGTTGTACAGATGCGGGATATGTATATCCCACAGGGAGAGGAATCACTCCTTCTTGGTTGTGCTTCACATGGCGGTTACCAATCATCATGAGGTAATACTGGCCATCTACAAACAGCCAGAAGATAGTTGCCTCCGGATTGTCTATATACCTCTCCACAAGTACTTCTTGATCTTCGGAAGTACTTGATGCAATTGCTATAGCCATTTTCAATTCTTCTTTTGAGTAGCAAACTGTAATGCCTCTAGCCCCGCTGCTCTCTGCCGGCTTTACAATCACCGGATACACAATATCCGCCGTAGTTTTCTCGAATTCATGTAGGTCTATCTTATAATCAGGAATTGTGGGAATATCGAATTCTCGCATCAGCTTTTTGTATTTTTGCTTATCAATAAAAATATCAAACTGCTCTTTTGTGCCATAGGCAGGAAGCCCAGCTTTTTCACACATTTCCGCATAGTAGGGAAGAACAGAATCAGTGAATCCAGTTAAAACTCCATCGAATTTCTGTTCTTTAATGAACTCTGCCATACAGTCAACATTGCTGGTGTCCTCATAGTAAGCTTCATCCGCCAACTGCTTCGCCGGACACTTTTCCAAAGGATAATAATCCGTGACCGCAGTTACAACGCCCATCGCTTTCGCATGATTGATTATTTCGCAAGAAAGTCGTGCCCCACCAAGAATAAGCAGTCTTTTGCCCTTCAGTTCCATTCTATGTCCTTCTTTCTACTGCCCTTCAGCGTCTTCATCCATCACATCTATGTATCATCAGTTCGCCGAGCACCTCATACCTTGCCCTGATACCAAGCATGTATTTCATCAACGATTACTTTCATATCACCTTCGCCATATCGCTGATCACAGATTAATGACAACTCGTTTGCCCTTACTCCCTCTTCCGCTCCCATAACCTCAGGCCAGTGAATCGGACAATAAATATCTTTTTCAATCAGTTGCTTACGCAATTCGTCCCTATCTTCTGTCTTCAAAAAAATTGGCAAGAAAAGCGGTGTATCTACTTGGAGATTGACCTTCGGCAACGTCAAAACTATACCGTCAAGATCCTGCAATCCTGACAACAATGTCTCTGTATTCTTACGGCGCTGCTCAGCCACAGACGTTACATCGGTTCCGGCAACTATTCCCAGAGATGTATCGTCAATCTTTAACATGCGGTCTACATGAATAAGGTCATTCTCAAATGTAGCATTCGCAAACAAGAAATTCTCTTTACTATTGATCTTCCCGGCCAGGTATTCATATTTTTCCTTCATGCCGGATATTTTATCTTCTACAGCATGGTTGCTATCCATTGTAGGCTTTTCCGAAAGGTTTCCATGCTTCTTTCCGACCCATCCGCCTGTAGGAATTGCAAACCATTTTCTGAGGCTTGCTATCAAGTAATCGCTATACTCCGACAGAGAATCATTATGGAGCAGAGAATGCGTTATATCCTCAATAACCACCGCGCCGCTTTTATTGAGCTTCTTTATTTCATTATGACAAGCAGAGGTATCAAGTCCGAAATAGCTCATGATAATGACTATTGTGCGGGCGTCAGCTTCAGGAACCGTATAAGTAAATGCCCCGTTCTTATACTCAACATTATAAAACTCTATTTTTATTCCTCTGTCAATGAACGACTGGAGCATGGATACACAGCAATAAGATGGTACAAGGACACGATTTATTGACTTATTATTCAAAATATCTCTCAATGCTAAATCAATTGCATTTCTGCCCGAAAACGCAAATGTGCTGTCTTCTACGAAAGGCAGCCAATTAATTTCACCCACCGATGATTTCTTCTCTTCTCCATCAAGCCAAAAAAAACTGCCTATTTCAGAATATGTCATTAATCCCCGGCCGCCCTTTCCTCTCTGCTTCTCTTCTCTCATAACACAGTACGGTCCATAATCCTTAACGTCATTTGCGCCTCTTACCACAATATCTGAATGCTTTAACACTTTTAGAACTGTATCCATCACAATCTTTAGATCCATTCTAAAAGAAACATTATCTACATACTCAATATCCAAATCGAACCTTTCATCCCACTGAAGGTTATTTCTCCCATTGATTTGAGCAAGACCTGTTAATCCCGGCTTTACTTCATGCCGTCTGCGATATATAGATGAATAAAGTGGAAGATAATAGATGGAAAGCGGACGTGGGCCAACGATGCTCATATCTCCTTTCAAAATATTAAAAAGCTCAGGTAATTCGTCAATACTACTGCCTCGCAGGAACCGCCCGTACTTTGTAAGCCTTTTTTCATCGGATAACAAACGGCCATCTGGCCCGGTTTCGTTCGTCATACTTCTAAACTTATACAACTGGAATATCTTCTCGTCTTTTCCGGGACGAGCCTGTTTAAATATGACCGGAGATCCCAATTTAACCCTTACCAATATCGCTGTTGCCAGCAAAACGGGACTAAGAATTACCAGTGCGATGCAAGACAACGTAACGTCAAGTAATCTCTTTATAAATCCTTGGTAAATGTTTTTCTTTTTCATTTTTCTTTCCATTACTTGTGATGTACATAACACAATGGACATCTTTATGCCCTTTCTACTGTTTTAATCCTACATTTTTCCGTCAAATGATAGCGAAGGCGAAGTCAATCAAATCAAATTAATCAAACTCTCTGTTGATTTAAATATTCATTGTATGGCGTATTCAAATCATAGAAATGTGGAGAATCTAAAGGCAATCTTTTGTCAACGGAAGGTTTTGTCATGTAATCTCCATACCCTCTTGTCAAATACGTATCGTAATCTGCTGAGACACTAAAGAGCTTACCGTGAAACTCAATTCTCGTAAGGTTCGTTGCCTCATCAATCTTCATCATGCATCCACGTCCTGTTGTCAGACCGTTAAAGCCACCATACTCATGGCCTTTACCATTATATTTTTTTACTTGGTGGCCCGAAACTTTTATAATCCAGTTTCTGATAGTTTTCCCCCTGAAAACCAAGAGGAGAATATTTGCCACAGTATTCTCATATTTTTTCTTTCTAAGGTTTCTGGCTTTACGTTGAGTCATAAACAGATTATAGACCAAAGCCGCATATCTTTGAATTCTTTGTCGCAACAAATCCTCTGGAACTTCATCGAGCGGTGCAATATCAATCTTGACTCCAAGATTTCTATCTGTCAAACCATCTTCAAATGACCTGATATATGTAGTGCTGTTATTTCTCAATAAACCTATCGGAACGTATGCACAAAAATCCTTTGTTGTTCTGTAAAGAGAGTAGTGCTCCTTATCTCCGTACTGATCCCAAAGCTCAAACAGTTTATCATAATCTTTCCTTAACATTCCCACATCAAGGTCGTCGTCCCAAGGAATAAAATCATGCTCCCTAGCCGCTCCTAAGCATGTGCCCTCAGCGAGAAAATAGCGTAATCCGTGTTTCTTACAGAATTCATCAAAATAACAAAGGTTTTCAAAAAGCTTTTCTTGTAATAATTCCATATCTTCAGGTTTAACGGGTCCATGTCCTTTTCCATCCCCACCCGAATGAACTTTTTCATAAATACTGGTTTCGTCAGTATGCATTGTATTTTCCTCCATTACCCTGATTTTTGAAATTAACCTCTATATTTTGGAAAAAAACTCAATTTCTCTATTTCGATTCGCCGAGCAACAAGATAATCGTAAATCTCTTGGTCAAAAATCTTCTTTCCAATGTAAAAATGATTCAGATCACCTTTATAGAAAGCTCTCTTAAACTTGAAAAGACTGTCTTCTCCGGATCCAACGCCGCCGCCAAGGTAAAACGTCTTGCAGCCATTAGCGCATCCCCACAGAGCAGCTTTATAAAGAATCAGATTTCCGGGAGCAAGCGAGCTGAACTCGCGCAAAGAACCGCTTAAGTGATAGTTCATCCGACCATTAGCCGCCAACATGATAGAAGCGGCAATAACCCGGCCGTCTTTCTCTGCCCAAAAAACTTGGGCGTTTTGAGGAAGATCATTTAACACAGAATCATAGAATGGCTCTTTGAAATAGTAGTACTCTTCAGCGTCATCCCTATCCATTGTTCCGTTGTAAATGGCACGAAACTTCTCGTATATTTCCGGGAAGCGGCCGTTATAAATCTTTACATCATTTTTGAGAGCTTTCCTAATCATATTTCTGCCCTTGCTGATGATGTTATTCCAAATAATTTCTGGTGAGTCGAGATCCATGTGGACAACTTCTCCAAGCTGAATCACTTCATAGAAGTCTGTACATTTCTCATGATTCTTCACTATCGGATGGAAGCGGACAAACTCAGAAATGATTCCGTTTTTCTCAATCCACTTCTTGTAGGCGCTAAACAGCGCTCCTGTGTTTTCTCCCTCAATTATCCATCCACCGTAGCCATATGGTGTGGCGAAGTCGAAATACTTTCCAGCTTCAATCTTTCCCTTAAAATGAGGATCATCTGTTACGTCTCGTTTCATGACCACATTTATACCGCGTGTATTACCATCTTCGTAATGAAACAGAATTGGTTCACCATCACCATGAATCTGAAAGGCTTTTACATAGCCGCTCAACCAATATGTATCAAAATCATGGAACGAATGCACAACGGCATCCCATTGTTCAGCTTGTTCCAAAGTATAGACTTCAATCATTATTTGATCCCTTTCATAATGCGACTTCACTATTTTTTAGGGCTTCGCAACCCATACCGCATAGCTCTGTATATATTGTTCAGCACATACGAAGTCCCAAACGACAATGGGTTCATGAAATGAATGCTCACTGTGCGCATTCTCGTTATCAAACTCCATTGTGGATAACCGAAAAGGGGAATTCTCTGCTTTGTAAAAGTCCTCGTCTCGTCAATCACTTCTTGAAGGGCTTCTTTCTCTTTCCTGTTGCATGAATAGTAGTTCTCCCAGATCCTCGCTACCGCTTCAGCACAGGTTCGTAATAAATCCCGGTATGAATCCTCGTCCAATCTATCTTTCAGATAGTCATAGCGTTCTATATTGGAAATCCAGCAGCCTTCAAGATTCTCCAGATGTCTTGTTTCAGAAAGGCCATCCGTTCTCCATCTGTAATGGTATTTAGGCGATGAGATTGTATTAACGAGGGCGGAAGAGGCAAACACTCGATATGTGGTTGCTATATCCTCATAAACTCTACCTTCCGGGTAACGGATGTCTTCAAAGCACCGCCGTTTATATAGCTTGTTCCACACTGCGTTTATAAGTTTCTTGTTTAGCAAAGCACGAACAGCATCCATTCCGGACATCTGCTGTTCCTGCTTTATTACTGTTATTGTTTTTGCATCGTGTTCTCTATAGTGACCGCACTCAACAACATCTGCCCCGGTCTCCAATGCCCTGCTTAACAAGCATTCATACATATCCGGCTCAATCCAGTCATCGGAGTCAACAAAGCCTATCCATTCTCCGGCGGCATTATTCAGCCCCAGATTGCGGGCACAGCTCAATCCCCGGTTTTCAGTATGAAAAACTCTGATTCTCGAGTCTGTAGCCGCGTATTCATCGCAAATTGCTCCGCTTTTGTCCGAAGAACCGTCATCAATTATCAATATTTCAAGATTCGTATATGTTTGATTGACTATACTGTCCAGGCACTTTTTTAAGTATGGCTCTACATTGTAAACGGGAACAATAACAGAAATCAATTGCAGAGCCTCCTTTTGGTTTTACTTGAAACACCTGTGAATAATATCTATAATTCTGTCCTGCTGCTCAGGGGTCATTTTATTATCGCTCGGCAGGCACAGACCTCTGCGGAATATATCCGCGCCGGCGTCGGTAACCGAACCGGCAATATATGCGTTTGACTGGCCGCGACCGCTGCCTTGCTTTGTTATGAACGCGTTCATTCTGTAAATCGGCTGCATATGCATCGGTTTCCAGATCGGCCGGCCTTCGGCGTTTATTGAGGCGATGGCATCAAGTATTTCGTGCGGCGAGCTTTTGCCGGGCTCGCTGCTGTAAAGATAATCCTGCTCACCGCGCACCATGGGAGCCAAGGCGCTTTCATCAATAATCATACACGAAAGCCAGAAATTCGGGCTGCTGTTTTCCCTGTCCCACGGATTCATTTTAACCGGGAGACCGGAAAGACCTTTTTCGTACCTCTCCCAGATTGCTTTTTTCTGAGCAATGTGCTCTTCAAGGTAAGGCATCTGACCGCGGACTACGCCTGCGACTATGTTGCTCATACGGTAATTGTAGCCTATTTCTTCGTGCTGATACCACTGCGCGGCCTCACGGGATTGCGTGCTCCATTTGCGCGCTTTGTCGGCGTGAGCTTTGCTGTCTGTAATGAGCATACCGCCCGAGGAGCCGGTTATGATTTTATTGCCGTTGAATGAAATCACAGAAACATCTCCGAAACAGCCGGTCTGAACGTCTTTATATGAGGCGCCGAATGATTCCGCCGCATCTTCAACTATCAGCGCGCCGTGCTTTTTTGCAACGGCTTTTATTTCATCCATTTTGGCGGGAGTGCCGTAAAGATGTGCCAGAACTATAAGCTTTACGTCGGGATATATTTCAAACGCTTTTTCCAGCGCCTCCGGGTCCATATTCCAGGTGTCATATTCGGTGTCTATATATACTGCCTCGCCGCCCTCGTAGGCAACCGGGTTTACTGTCGCGTCAAAAGTCATATCGCTGCAGAAGACTTTTTTGCCTTCAAGCGCGCCGTGACCGGCTGCGGGCTTTCCGTAGAGCTCCTCGGCGCACAGCTTTACGGCTAGATGGAGCGCTGCCGTACCCGAAGAGAGAGCGACTGCGTATTCCCTGCCGGTTTTTTCCGCGGTGAGGCGCTCAACCTCATTTATGTTTGCGCCGACTGTGGAAACCCAGTTGGTCGCTATTGCGTCATCAACCCATTTCTGCTCATCGCCGTGCATTGTAGGGGAGGCGAGCCATATTTTGTTTTCAAAAGGGGTGATGTTTTTCAGAGATTCTTTCATTGCCGTATAATCCCTTCTTCCGGCTCACTGCCGAATCAGTTGTTTGCAGGATGATAAGTGTCAACTATATCCATAACCAAATCGCGTATGTCATCGCTGTTGTCAAACGCCGCTTTCAGAAGAACGGAAAGCTTGGCTAAGAATACGTCGTTGTCAAAGGGGATGGGGTTGCCTATGTGAATGAGCTTGTTGGGCGTGGTCTTCATACCCTCTTCGCTCATAAGTTTTTCTTCATAGAGCTTTTCGCCGGGGCGCAGACCGGTATATTCGATTTTCACGTCGATGTCGGGCCTGAGTCCGCTGAGCTTGATGAGGTTTCGGGCAAGAGTGTCGATTTTTACGGGCTCGCCCATATCAAGCACAAATATCTCTCCGCCTTTGGCATATGTGCCGGCTTCGAGCACGAGGCTTACGGCCTCGGGTATCGTCATAAAGTAGCGGATAATATCCTTGTGGGTTACCGTAACAACTCTCGTGGTTTCAATCTGCTTTTTGAAAAGCGGTATAACGGAGCCGTTACTGCCGAGCACATTGCCGAATCTGACCGCAACAAACTCGGTCTGGGCGTGCCTGTGCCCGAGGTTATCCTGGCCGGGAATCACGAAGGGCTCGTCTCCGCTTTCTTTATCTTCCATATGGGTCTGCAAAACGGGAATTTCACATTCTTTGTTTTCTTTGATTTTCTGGTCAAACGCCTGAATAATCATTTCGCAAATACGCTTGCTCGCGCCCATAATGTTTGTGGGGTTGACGGCCTTATCCGTGCTGATAAGCACAAAGCGCTGCACGCCGTTCATCATGGCGGCGTATGCTGTTTTGTATGTGCCGAACACATTGTTCTTTATTGCTTCATTGGGGCTGTCCTCCATAAGAGGAACGTGTTTGTGCGCAGCGGCGTGATAGACAATGTCCGGCTTGTATTTTGCAAACAGATCGTTCATCCTGCGGCTGTCGCGCACGGAGCCGATTTCAACGGCGAGATTGAGGTCGGGGTAGGCCCGCTTGAGCTCCTGCTGGATATCATAGGCGTTATTCTCATAAACATCATAGATGAGCAGCAGCTCGGGGGAGTGTTTGGCAATCTGCCTTGCGAGCTCGCTGCCTATGCTTCCGCCGCCGCCTGTCACGAGGATTCTTTTGCCCTTGATATATTCGAAAATTTCGCTCATATCTACCTTCACGGGGTCTCTTCCGAGCAGGTCGACAACATCAACGTTTTTCATCTGTGAAACGGAAAGCTCGCCGTTTACCAGCTGATAAATAGCCGGCAGGTTTTTCAGCTCGCATCCTGTCTCTTTGCATATGTCAAGAACATGGCTGAGCTCTTCATGGCTGAGACTCGGAAGAGCGACATAGATTTTGTCAATATGGTATTTTTTGCAGAAATAAATTATGTCATTACGATCGCCGACAATCTGTATGCCTTCGATGAACCTTCCTTTTTTGTTCGGGTCATCATCAATTATACACGCGACTTTTCCGCTGACTCTGTCGGAAGTCTGGATATCACGGAGAATTGCCTGACCGGCGCTGCCGGCGCCCACGAGCATTATTCTCGGGCCTCCCGCCGCGGAGGAGGAGTTTTTCATAACCACAAGCGCCCTTTGAGCTAACCTTGCTCCCAGAATAAGGGCAAACTGGAAGAGCGCGCCGAACACATAGTATGAGAAGGGCATTCTCATTCTTCCGTAGCCGTAGTAAATGAAAGGCATTATCAGCAGAGAATGCATCACAGTTGTCACGAGGCAGGCGAGAGCGGAGTGTGAAAGCTCATAATAACCCGCATACTCCCAGACCATGGAGTAGAGTTTGAAGGCGCTGAATATTATGACACAGATTATTGAGTAAAAGGGGGCAAAGCGTAAAAACGAGCTCAAATATGCGCGCGGGATTGATGAAAATCTCAGGTCGAATCTGAGCAACAGCGCGGCAAAATATGACAGGTTGACCGCAACAGCGTCGTAAAGCACGAGTACTGCAGCAGTTATCTGCCAGGGTTCAAATCTGAATTTCTTTTTTATTTCTTTGCTGTTTTTTTCGGGGCTCATTTAAATGTCCTTCTTTCGGCATCAATTAGAATCTGCGTCGGCAAAAAATAATTATAGCATGTTTTGCCCGGTTTATCAAGTTAAATTTATATAATATTATAAAAATCAAAATATGGTCTATCGTGCATTTTTCACCAATGAAACAATTATGTCCGGGTTTCTTGATGTGATGTTGTCAGGGCTTTTGCGCAGAATAAATTTTGCTTTTCCGGGCGTGTTTACGGTCCACACCGAAACGAGCAGACCTCTTCTGTGCATCTCTCTGCTGAGGGCACTGCTCATATGGGCATAGTTCAGGTTTATGCCGATTGCTCCTGAGGATTCGACTTTATCGGCTGCTTTTTTTATTCCGCCGATGAGCCCAACGCTTGTGTTGAGATAATACGGGATTTCCGGGCTTTTCTGCTTCACATCGGGCAGGAAAGCTTCGGTGATGCCTGTATAGAAAATTCTGTCAAAGACACCCGCTTCGCGCGCAAGCGGAGCAATGCATTCAAGCCTGCTTGTGTTTTTGACATCGACATTCGCTTTTATGCCCGGATGGACGCCGAGAAATTCAAAAGCCTCACGCAGTGTGACATATTCTTTTTTGCTTTCGGGTTTATTGTGAGAGAGCACGGGCACGCCGTCATCCGTGAAATTCAGGTCAAACTCAACTATGGATGCTCCGGCTTTTATACCCGCCTCCATAGCTTCGAGCGAATTATCGGGCAGGCCCATGCAGCCGGAGTGGGCCGTTACCGTCAATCCGCGCACGGCGGCTTTGTTTCCGCGTTTTCTCAGAAGTATAATCAGTATCAAAACAGCCGCAATCAGTGCCGCGGCAATGATAATTGCATATTTCATGTCCGGTATCATCCCCGTTGATATAATTTTAAAAAAAATTCTGTTCCGGTGTGATGCGTTTCGCATTTAAACTATTATACTACCATTTGCCGATAAAGGTCAATATTTATTTTATATTATAAAGAGTGCCGGAAATCAATCTGCGGTATTGACAAAGTAATAAACAAGATATATAATATAATGAAACACTCTGACACAAGATGTTGTGCAAAGTCTTGCGAAAAAGGAGAGCGGCAGTATGGTCTTTTCACTTGATAAGTATTTTCCGCCCGATTTCGGTTCGGAGTTATTGCGTAATTCTCCCGATGCAAAGCTTGCGCCCGCTCCCAAAGACGGAGTGGCTCCGGACAATTATCACGCTACAAGCATCTTCCCCGAGTATTTTAAAATAGGCGGGGAGTGGCTTCTGGCAAAAGAAAGCCGTATGGACTGCGTTCCCGTTTACGAAAACGGCGGCATATCGGTGCGCGAGTTCCGCCGTCTCAAAAAGGGTGAGCTTGTTGTTTGCGGCAGAACGGAGCGCGGCGAAGACGGAATATATATTCACACCGGCGGATTTACGCACGGCGAGGCAGGCAGCGAGACGTTTGCGTTCAGGCAGGGCCATTCGAGGGAGACTTCATTCTCGAGAGATTATGACGAGCTTTATGAGTTGCTTAAGTATGAGAGAGACAACGGCAAAATTGTCTGGGTTATGGGCCCGGCCTTTTCCTTCGACCACGATGCCCGTGACGCGTTTTCAAGAGTGATTGCGGGCGGGTATGTCCACACAGTGCTTGCCGGAAACGCTCTTGCGACCCACGACCTTGAAGGCGCTTATCTCAACACCGCGCTCGGGCAGAATATATACACCCAAAAAAATATTCCGCTGGGTCACTACAACCATATTGACACTCTAAACAGAGTCCGTCTTTACGGCTCGGTCTCCGAGTTTATTAAGCGCGAAAACATAGATAACGGCATAATATTCAGCTGCGAAAAATACGGGGTGCCCTATGTGCTCGCGGGGTCAATCAGGGATGACGGCCCTCTCCCGTGTGTTTATGCAAACGCTTACGAGGCTCAGGATGCAATGAGAGCTCAGATAAAGGATGCGACCACGGTCATCTGTATGGCGACTATGCTCCATTCCATTGCGGTAGGTAATATGACCCCTTCATACAGAGTGCTGCCCGACGGCACGGTCAGAAAAGTATATTTTTACTGCGTGGATATTTCTGAGTTTACCGTAAACAAGCTGACAGACAGGGGAAGCCTCAGCTCAAGAGGGATAGTAACCAACGCTCAGGATTTTATAGTCAATATCGCAAACGGTCTCGGACTCTGATAAACAGGAGGAGAAAAAATGCCGGGTAAGATTTTCGGCTCGGGCAATAAGCCGCTCAAAATTCAGTTTATTACCGATGTTCACTACTACGCGAGAGAAAACGGCACCTCAGGCGCCGCTTATGACAAAGAGGAGCAGAAAAGCCAGATTGTCATAAAAGACAGCGACCTGGTCATAAAGAAAGCTTTTGATATGCTCTGTGAGGATACTTCAACGGATATTGTCGTTCTTTCGGGAGACACTACAAGAAACGGAGAGTACAACTCACACGAGGGAATAATTGCCCTGCTGCGGGAGCTTAAAGAAAAAGGCAAAAGAGTTTATGTTATAACTGCCACCCATGATTACAGAGGCAACGTCGAGGGCGTCGGATTCAGCGGAGACGAGAGGGTGGTTGTGCCCGCAGTAAGCGACAGACACGAGCTCTGGGATATGTACTATGAGTTCGGACCGTCGGAGGCAATCGCCGCTCACAGAGATTCGATGTCTTATGTGGTTCAGCTTGCGCCCGGTTATCGCCTTTTTGCTCTGAATGACGATTACAACGGCAAAACCGAGGGCGGAGGTTCGGGCTTCTCGGATTCCTGTATGCAGTGGATTGCCGAGCAGCTTGAGGACGCAAAAAAGAACGACCAGTTTGTTATCGCGATGACTCACCATCCGATGATTTCCCCGTCACCGTTTTACTCTGTGATAGGCAGCGGAGATATGCAGAAAAACCATGAAACAACGCGCGAGATATTCGCGGACGCAGGCCTTTGCTGTATGCTGACGGGGCACACTCACATACACAATATCGGTTATATAACCACAGCAAAGGGCAACAGGTTTTATGATATTTCCTGCAGTGCGCTCATCGGCTGCCCGCCGAACTACAGGAATGTAACCTTTGACCCGGCAAACGCCAGGGTCGATGTTGACACAGTCACCATAACCGATGTGCCGGGCATTGACACAGGCACCGGCGGTTTTGACAAATATATGGAAAATTTCTTCTTCGGTATGATAAGAAGAGTGGTCTGGGCAATGGGCTACGATATTGACAAGCTTGCCGAAATGACTCCCGCTTTTTCGATTCCCGGAGAGAAGGTTTACAAACTTAAACGGGTAATAAAGCCCGTAGGAAAGTTTCTCAATAAGCTTACTTTCAAAAAAATATGGAGGGTCTGCAAAAAAGAAAGCGGTCTGACCGGAGCCGACATAGAGGATATCAAAGACAACAAGGTTGTGGACTTTATTGTAGAGCTTGTAAAGAATCTTTATTGCGGAGATTCCCCTTACGGCCCCGAAACAAGAGAGTACAGACTCACATGCGGCTTCCTGAATGTGATTGACAGCTTTCTCGGCACAATACATATGCCGATAGGCAAGTTCCTAAAAGGCGCATCAAGCGTAAGAGCGCTTGTCGAGCCGCTTCTCTGGAAGGATGGGTTCAGAGATTCGCAGGCAACGCTTCCGCTTTATCCGCTTTATGACGAGGGCAATCCCGCGCCCGAAGAAATGTTTGAGAAAAAAGAGTTCGCAGATACCGTAAGGCCGAGCAAAAAAGGTCCTTTGGTGCTTTGCCTGATTATACTTGCCGTGCTGCTGCTTCTCGGCATAATCGCCGCGGCTGTCACGGGAATTGTCAATCTGATATTACTCTTTATTAAATAGGCTTTTTTAATTAAACTGCTCACAAATACAGCACAGCGAGGTTACGGCAATGAAAAAATTCTTATCAGTCTCAGTTATTATCGCACTTGTACTTTCAACATTCATAGCGGTGGTCGTAAACGCCCAGGATGCTGATTTCTTTGATGGAATGGAACCCGCCGAGTGGGATTATTCCGTTCAGGAGGTCACGCCGGACGAAGACACATACGAAACACGCCCCGACACACCGAAGGATACGGACTCATCCGGCTACGGCTTGGAAGAGGAAAATAACGGTTTCTTTATTCCCAAAAAGAAGCTCCCGACATCTGCCGGAATAGAAGCGCTTCGCGGGGAGTTCAATTATTATCAGGGGCCTTATGTTTACGGAGTCAGAGCAAACGACTACGCTCTGTATGACCCGAGAGGTATCTCAGACAATCACAAGTATCCGCTTATTATATATGTTCACGGCGCTTTTCACGGCTGGAAGAGGGAAGGTCAGCTCAATGACAGCGATTTCCCCTACTGGGCATCCGAGGAGCTTCAGAGCAGGTTCAATGAGGGCGGAGCGTTCATAATGCTCCCGAGGTCCACCGGCGCGCTGACATTCTGGGACGGCGGTCAGGTGCCCAGCCTTAAGGCTGCTATAGATGATGTTATAAGAAATTCCGGCGGCAGCATAGACACAAGCAGGATCGTCATTATGGGTTCCTCCGACGGCGGAGCTATGGTGCGCAAGATGATTTGTGCCTATCCCGACTTTTTCTGCGGCGCTCTTACTTTGTGCCAGACAGGATTCTATTCCGGCGCCGAGGCAAATATCACAGCGGGTATCCCCATATGGCTTATCGCCTGCAAAAAGGATTTCTTTGTGCTTTACCCGATATTCCAGGTGCCTATGTGGAATACAATCAGAAGTCACTCCGCCGTAAGCTCAAAATGCAGGTTTACCTCTCTTGATGAGCTCTATTACCCGGACGGGTCCAAGCCTACAAACACGCACAATCTTGCGAGGGTGGCTTCGTATGACCTGCAGCTAATAGACGGCTCTGACTATCCTTATGAGCACACGGTTGACGGTGACGGCAGAGTCATTGATATTCACGCGGGCAACGGCATTATCGCCTGGATAAACGAGCTTTAAAAGCATACACTTTAAATAAAGAAAACGCCGCCGGATGGCTTTTGCCTCCGGCGGCATATTGCATTTTACCGTATCGGGTGATTCAGTTTATATACTTCGCGTAAAAAGCGAGTGCCTTCTCAATTGCCTCTTTACCCGCTTTGCTTTCGGATGCCAGCACACTGAACACGTGCGGCAGATTGACTCCGTCATATTTCGGAAAATCGAGAAGCAGCACATCCACGCCCTTGTTTCTCAGAATGTCCGCCTGCTCGCGGGTCTGCTTAAGAGCCATTGAGTCACCGCTGCTGGTGATAAGACAGGTGGGAGGAAACTCGGCAATAGGAGCTATTTCGTCAAAGTTCATATACTTGAAGCCGAGCGCCGATTTGTAGTTTTTGCCCCACATTTTTGTGGTGTAAACGCTCATGATTCCTTTATTTTTAGCGCTTGCCACAGGGGAGGTAAGCAGCAGTGTTTTCAGCTTCATTGCAGGAGCGGCAGTGCCGAAAACTCCTCGCAGCTTTTCGCTCGTGAGCAGGGCTGCCGCGTAGCTCGCCAGCATACCGCCTGCGGAATCCCCGGTGAGCATTATGTTTTCCTTGCTGCAGGGGTAATCGTCAAGATGAAGCGAAATAAAGTCAAGCGCGGACATAACATCCCTGAGCTGGTCATAGACGGTGACCTCGGGCACAAGAGGATAGCTTATATTAAAGACTGTGAAGCCTCTTTTAGCGAGATTCAGGCAGTAAATCTTATTGAGTTCCTTGCTGCCGTACATCCAGCCGCCGCCGTGAATATCAATGATTACGGGCAGGGCGTGCGCGGCGTCTTCGGGATAATACACATCCAGAAGGTGCATTGGATGGCCGTCGCCGAAATAGGGGATATCGCAGATTCGTTTTATTCCTTCTGGTTCGGTCTGCGAAGCGATGTTTTTGGCGTCGCTTTTTTCAACTGTTTTCCAGAAAGCTTTGCTGATTGAGAAGAAAACCGACATGTTATTACCTCCGTTACGCTTTGTTTTTTACATTGTATCACCGGAAAGCCTATAATGCAATCACGGCACAAAAAAAGCGCCCTGCAAAAATGACAGGGCGGTTTTTTTGAGTTCAATCAGGCCTCTTCCTGCTGAATCTTTGCGAAACACTCGCTGCAGTAGACAGGTCTGTCCTCACGCGGCTTAAAGGGAACTTTTGCAACTCCACCGCAGGAATCACAAGTAGCCTCAAACCATTCGCGCTCTCCACGGGCGGCATTTTTGCGCGCATCGCGGCAGGCCTTGCAACGCTGGGGCTCATTAACAAAGCCTTTTTCAGCGTAGAATTCCTGTTCACCGGCAGTGAAAACGAATTCATTTCCGCATTCCTTGCAGATGAGAGTTTTGTCTTCGTACATGATCTTACCTCGCTAATTTTTTTTTGCCCTTGGACGGAATTGCACCGCCACCTTTGTCAAGACAACGCTCTGCTTTAAGCTACGGGGGCATATATTCAGCAACCTTCAGGTGCCGGATTCACTGAATTTGCGGTATTTTTTTCTGATGCGCTGAACGGCATTGTCAACGGATTTTTTGCCGCATCCGAGAGCTTCGGATATTTCGGAATACCGGTATCCTCTGAGACGCATGGAAATAACGCTCTTTTCAAAATCGGAAAGGCAGGTGTCAATAAACATGCTGATTTCGATTTTTTCCTCGCGGGCGCTTATGGAGTTTACCGGGTCAATTATCTGCAGGGGCGAGTCTGTGTCAATCACATTGAGCGCCGATGACAGCGCATAGTTGCCGCTGCTGTTTGCGCGGGCGAGAAACGAGAGCACCCTGCTTTCAATGCAGGAGGAGGCGTAAGCCTCAAAGGGAACGCCCTTTGAAGGGTCAAACTTTCTCACCGCATAGAGGAAGCCGACCATACCTTCCTGTGCCAGGTCCTCTTTGGAGAGTCTGAAATCGCCGCCGGAATATTTCACGCTTTTTGCTTTGGCTGCCGGAGCAATTCGGGCAATGAGCTCTGACATTGCGCTGTCATCGCCTTCGTTTGCGCGCTTTACAAGCTCGGCGGTATCGGCAGTTTTGCTCTCTTTACTTACCATAGCACTCTCCTTGTTACAAGCGCCACAATTATAAAACTATTATTATTCTTTGTCAATGATTTTTTGTGCAAAATGCGGGAATTATCTGGTTTATGGTTCCGGATAAGAATTAATTCGGACAAATTACCCAAAAATGTTACACTCTTATTTACGTGTGTAATGCCGACGATTATCATTGACAACGCAGCCCGATACAGTTAAAATAAAACAAAAGGCATTAGATATAAAGGGAGGAATACAAATGGCAAGATATCTCATAATCAACGCCGACGACTGCGGGCTTTGCGACAGCGCAAACGAGGCGATATTTGACCTGTTCAGAAGCGGAAGCATTAAATCATCCACCATAATGATGCCCTGCCCCAAGGCTGAGGATGCGGTGAAGTTCGCTGTGGAAAACCCGCAATATGCCTTCGGAGTTCATCTAACAATGACAAACGAATGGTGTGAGAGATGGCCGTGGGGTCCTCTTACAGACGGTAAAACCCTGAAAAACGAGCAGGGCAGAATGTGGCCTGAGAATGAGGATTTCGAGGCTCACTGTTCGTATGCCGAAACAGAGAAGGAAATATACGCGCAGATTGAAATGGCCGAAAATCTCGGTATGAAGCCCGTTCAGGTAGATAATCATATGGGTTCGCTCTACGGCATGAACGGCAGATATCTTATGCTGCCCAAGGTTTTTAAAATCTGCGGTAAAAAAAAGTATCCCTTCCGTATGTGCACTACGCCCAAGGATGAATTCTGCCCGGACGGCGTGTCACTCTCGCTCTATAAATTTTTCTGCTATTTCTGCCGTTTCCTCGGCAAAATACATAAGGTTGTAACTCCCGATTATCTTATTCTGACCGATCAGGTAAATTCCCTCAAGGATAAAGAAACCTATGAGCAGTTCAGAGATGCTTTCCTTGAGTTTCACGGAAATATACCCGAGGGAGTCACCGAAACTTTCATTCATCCCGCTCTTGAGACCGATGAAATGAAATATATTACAGGCACCTGGCAGAGAAGATACTGGGAATACCTTCTTATGAAGGACCCTGTTACGCACGAATACTTCAGAAACAAAGGCATTGAGCTCATAAGCTACCGCGAGCTTATCGAAATGAAGAGTAAAAAGAAATAAAAAAGGGGAGCGGAGCATGAAAATACTCGTGATAAACGGGCCCAATATCAATATGCTCGGCATAAGAGAGCCCGATATATACGGCAGGGAGGATTATTCCTCACTGTGCGCAATGATAGAAAAGCACGCCGCCCAAGCCGGCGTTCAGGTTGAGATTTATCAGTCCAATCACGAGGGCGACCTTGTTGACAGAATCCAGCAGGCATACGGCAACACACAGGGAATCGTGATTAACCCGGGAGCTTACACCCACACAAGCGTTGCTCTGCTTGACGCTCTCAAGGCGGTTGGCATACCGGCTGTTGAGGTCCATATAAGTGACCCCGACAGCCGTGAGGATTTCAGAAAAACGAGTTATGTAAGGCTTGCCGCTCTCTGCACAATCAAGGGCAGAGGGCTGCGCGGCTACCTCGACGCGATAGACTGTCTTATAAAGGAGATATAATATGAACGCGACCAAAAAACAGACTATTGTTTCCTGGGTGCTTTTTGCCGTGATTTTTGCCGCCCTTCTTATTACGGCCACTTTCACGGACCTGCAGGTGTCACAGATTCTGACAAAGGGAACCCTGCCCGAGGGCAGTTACCTTGCGAAGGGCCTTTTCGGCGTGGTGCTTGAGTGTCTCGGATGCAGCGCTCCTTATCTGATCGGAGCTTTTTCAATTGAACTGTTTTTTATTTATGTTTTGCGCTTTGTCGAAAACAAGGCTGCCAAATCCGTGCTTACGGTAGTTTTGCAGATTGCGGATTTTGCCGCTTATTACGCCCTCGCTCTCGACACGCTCAATTACAATCTCAGGCACTACGGCATGGAGGGCTCAAAGCCCGCATTTATGAAAGCCGAGCTGGTTTTTGTTGCCGCTTTTCTTGTGCTCATAACCGCTTTGGCGGCAAACAGTTTTTCGGATGACAGTATCAGACGGGTGCCGCGCATCGCGTTTTCCGTTGCTTTTGCTATTGCGGTTTCAAGCGTTCTCGTAACCCTGCTCAAGGGTCCTTTCGGAAGGCCCCGTTTCAGGGCCATGAACTACGCCGGCGATTTCAGCTATTACTCACGCTGGTATGTGCTCAACGGTCAGCCCGACAAAGAATGGATGAAGGAGTATTTCAGCAGCACGGATGCCTGCAGGTCGTTTCCCAGCGGGCACACACAGAGCGCGGCTGTGATATTCTGCATATTGATGCTCAAGGATATGTTTGCCATTGAGTCAAAGAAAAAGAACGCGCTTCTCTGGATAACGGCTGTTATCTGGACCGGCGCGGTTGCCCTGAGCAGAATAATGGTCGGCGCCCATTTCTTCAGCGATGTGCTTGTGGGCGGCACAATCGGTTTCCTTTCCGTTATGCTCGGCAGAGAGATTATCCTGTATAAATTCTCGCATTTCAGGGCGGTTTTCTCAGGTAACGGTAAATAAACAAGATAATAAGCAACAAGACACTTTAAGCTGCGGGCTCCGGGCCCGCAGCAGTTTTTATGCAAAAAAGCCCGGGCAAATAAAATGAACCTGTTACTCAGGGGGTAACAGGTTCATTCTTTGTAAATACGTTATCTGCTTTACGAGATATAGTCCACCGGATTCTGAGTTTCGCCGTTATATATTACTTCAAAATGGAGATGGGGGCCGGTTGAGTTTCCGGTTGAGCCGACCTTGCCGATAACCTTGCCGCCTTCCACATAATCTCCCGGTCGAACCGTGATGGAGTTATTCATAAGGTGGGCATATCTGGTTTTGTAGCCGTCGCCGTGGTTAATGAGAATCATATTGCCGTAGCCGGAGCCGGAGTGCGAAACTATCTCCACCGTTCCGCTGCGTGCCGCTATGGCGGGCGAACCCATTGCCGTGCCGTTGCCTGTGCAAAGGTCCACGCCGCTGTGCCAGCCGGTGCTTCTCCAGCCGTAGGGGGAGCTGATGTAGTGGCAGCTCGGGGCAGGCCAGAGGAAGCCCTGGTCGGAGGCCATACCTATGTATATGCCGCCGTAGGTGGTCATTGTGCCGATAACGATTCTCTCATCTGTGGCAGGGGTGACTACCTCGTTGTGAACAGAGGTGTCAACAAGTGCGTCGTTGATATAAGTTTTTGTGGTCACTATCCTCTGAGTGCCGTTGACACCCTCCTGACGCACAAGGCGGTAGCCGCTGTATTTGGTGGCGTCGCGCGTGGTGATAGTTTCAAAGGGTATGGGAGCAATTCTTGAAGATTTAACCGTCTTTTTGATATTTACAATTCTGTTTGAGGTAGGCACCGTGACCGTGTCGCCCTCTTCAAACACGCTTTCCTGATTGATGCCGGGATTGAGCTCAATGAGTTCCGTTATATTTGACTCGCAGATTTCCGCGATCTCATCAAGAGTCTGTGTTTCCGGCACTATGTAAGCGGCGGTGGCGCCCTTTTTGCCGAGCACCGTGGTCTCGAGTTTCTGAGCGTCCCACATCACATCGGGGTCGTCACGGTAAAGCCCCTGCATATAGTCTATATCTTCCGCGAAACCGACCACATAGCCGCCTGCCGACGCGTCGTTTTCATACGGCTCCAGTATGTTGTAAAAAACTGTCTTGGCGTCCGCTTCATTCTTGACGGCGCAGAGAAAATTGCCGTTTATATATATTCCGCAGGCGTTTGTGAGGTTGTCAACGGAGTTTTCTATCATCCTGTCGGATATTGTTCTCGCGTCACTCAGCTCCACGGGCGAAACGAGAGCAAGCTCATAACCCGCGTTGAGAGATGCGGCGGAAACCTGGGTTACTTCGGTCAGACTGTTTACCGAGAGCTTATCCATAACCAGCTCTCTCGCCTTGATGAAAACGGATTCGTCTGTAATGTAGCCCACGCTCTGATTGTTGTAAATGACGTTCAGGGCAAAAGTGACGCTGTTCCAGTAATTGAATACCGCAAAAAGTATAAGCAGCGAGATAACGGGCAGGGCGGTGTTGGCCGCTGTTCTGAGCAGGCTTCTGTGGCGCGTAACCGCCTTGCGTATATAGTGCCAGAGTATGGGCGGTATTGAAAGCGGCCTTTTGAGAGAAGCAAATATGGATTTTCTCGCCGAGCGTATTTCTTTATGTAAATACACCACTTCTCTCGCGGTGGATTTTGCGCCCGAATTAAGCTGCTTCTTTGTGCCTGCCGTGACCGAGCGGAAGACTCTTGCGACTCTTCTTACAGGTATGGAAATAAAATGGATTATGGTGGCGAGCACGGCCTCAACAGCTCTTATAACAGTGTCGCCGAGGCTGTATATTCCGCCGTAAACGGCGTTTTTCTCGTCAAGGTCAATATAAACGGGGATTTTCTTCTTTCCGGCTCTGTGCTTTTTGGCTTTCTTTGATTTCCTTGACTTTTTCCTTCCGGATGCGTCGCTGCTTCTGAAGGCCTGAAGGTCTATAACCTCCTCCTCATCGCCGCCGCTTACCGCCGCGGAGCGCCCTACTATGGAGTCCATATTGCTCATGGCCTCTTCGACCTGCAGGGAGTATCTTCTTTCAACATCCTCCCTTATGGCTTCCATTTCTTCACGGCGCCGCTGTTCATCCCTCAGGCGCATCTCTCTTTCGCGCGGGGATTCCTCGCCCGAGTAGATGCTTGTAAGGTCATAAGCGCTGCCGAAGACCTCATCGGAGGAAGGGGCGGAGCTGTTTTCGCTTTGCCCGCCGTTATTCACTTTTCTGATGTCTTCGTTGCTCATTTAATTCTCCGAATAATGTGGATTGAAATTCATTAAACTTTATTATACCACAATATATTGTATTATTCAATACCGAGTTTGTTCTTTGAGGAAGCGCCCGAGGGCGTCCTGCCAGGAGGGCAGACGGCTGAAGCCCGCGGCATCGAGCGATGACTTTGAAAGCCGGGAGTTGTGAGGCCTTTCGGCGGCCGACGGATACTCTGATGAAGCAATCGGGATTATCTTTGCCCCGAGACCCGCCTGAGCCATAATCTCACGGGCAAAGCCGGCGAATGAGCACACACCTTCGTTTGTGGCGTGGTATGTGCCGTATTTATCGCTCTTTATCATTTCTTTAATAAGAACAGCGAGGTCGCGTGTGTAGGTCGGCGAGCCGATCTGGTCGTCCACAACTCTTATCTCGTCTTTTTCCCTTCCGAGGCGCAGCATAGTGTAAACAAAGTTGTTTCCGCACGCCCCGAAGACCCAGGAAATTCTGACAATGAAGAAGCGGGAGCAGTATTTTTTTACCGCTTCCTCTCCGAGAAGCTTCGTCTCCCCGTAACAGTTGAGCGGAGCTTTTTCATCGTCTGTTTCATAAAATTCTTTACCTCTCCCTGAGAAAACGTAGTCGGTGGATGTGTAAAGAAGATTGATTCCGTATTCTCCGCAAAGACGCGCCACATTTTCCGTTCCGTCAGCGTTTATCCTGCTGCAGAGTTCTCTTTCGGTTTCGGCTCTGTCAACGGCGGTATATGCCGCAAGGTGAATCACGGCATCGGGTTTTTTCTCTTCAAATGTTTTTTTCAGATTAAATTGGTCGGTGATATCTCCGTCGGGCAGATCAAAAGGTATGATTTCGTTTCCGTCTGCCTCAAGAGCGGCGGTTACATCTGTGCCCAGCTGACCTTTTGCCCCGGTAACAAGTATTCTCATAAAGCACTCTCCGGCGATTCAGTATTCTACTGCCGTATTTTACCATATGAGTAAAATATAAACAAGTTTTTTTAAAAAATCTCTGTTAATGTGTAAATAATTGTGATAATATACAAATAAGAAGGCGATTGAAATGAATTACCAAGGCATTATCGATTTGCATACGCACACCGAAAGGTCATTTGACGGCCATTTTTCCGCGGATAAAATGTGTGAGGAAGCGGTAAAAAAAGGAATTAAGACGCTCGCGATAACCGACCATCTTGAAATGTACGCTTACTACCGCGACTCTTTCGATGAAACGGCGCGTCTGTCTTTTGCCGATGTCGCGGCCGCCCGTGAAAAGTACGCGGGGCGTCTTGAGGTCCTTGCGGGCGCCGAGATGGGCGAAACGGTGTATGACGAAACAATAAAAACCCTGAGCGGCAGAGTGGCCGGGCAGTATGACTATGATATAGTGATAGGCGCTGTACATAATCTGCCCGACAGGGACGATTTCTATTATATGGATTTCAGCGGAGAATCGGATTTTTATCCGCTGCTTGACGAGTATTTTTTCTGGGAGCTCGAAACGGCAAAATGGGGCGGCTTTGACACTCTCGCCCACCTTACTTATCCTCTGCGCTATATCACAGGCAAATACGGCAGAGAAGTCGATATGAGCAGATATTCCGGAATAATCGATGAAATATTGCTCACGCTGATAAATAACAATAAGGCGCTCGAGCTTAACACGGCGGGTTTCCGTCAGCCGATAGGCGAGCCCTCGCCGAATGAAGAGGTTATCGCCCGTTACAGACAGCTCGGGGGCAAATATCTCACCGTGGGCTCCGATGCCCACTATACAGAGCATCTCGGCAGCGGTATTCCGGATGCCTTCGATATTGCTCTGCGCTGCGGATTCAGGGAAATAACGGTCTTCAGAAAAAGAGAACCCTTTCTTATACCTATTGAATGAGGTGAAATCATGAAGTTAAAAGCATTTGCAAAAATCAATCTGTTTCTTGACATTCTCGGAAAGCTTGAAAACGGTTACCACAGCCTGTTTATGGTTATGCAGAGCATAGACCTTTATGACGAGGTGGAGGTTGAAAAAGCTCCTTCCGGAATCAAACTGACCGTGTCGGACCGTGATATTCCGCTTGGCGGCAAAAACACAGCTTACAAGGCGGCAAAAATCTTTTTTGCCGATACCGGCATTGACGGCGGAGCGGTAATAAGCATCAAAAAGAATATTCCCAAGGAGGCCGGTCTCGCCGGAGGAAGCGCCGACGCGGCGGCCGTTATCCGCGCTCTCAACAGCCTTTACGGCGCGGGGCTTTCTGTGCCCGAAATGTGCAGAATGGGCCTTAAGGTAGGCAGCGATGTGCCTTTCTGCATAGTGGGCGGCACCTGTCTTGCCCAGAACACGGGCGGTATCCTTTCGCCTCTTGTGGAGCTTAGGGACTGCACAGTGGTGCTTGCAAAACCCGACAGGGGAGTTTCCACCAGATGGGCTTATGAGCAAGCCGATGCTGTTCATCTCTATCACCCCGACAGGCTTAAAATCCTTGACTGCTGCGAAAAGGGAGATGTTGACGGCATATACAAATATGCCGGCAATGTGTTTGAGCAGATAGTGGAAGTGCCGGAGAGAGTGGATATAAAGAGAATAATGCGTGAAAACGGCTGCAGGCTCTGCCAGATGAGCGGCAGCGGACCGACGGTTTTCGGCATATTTGAAAACGACGATGACGCGGATAAAGCCGCCCGTGCGGTTAAGAAAATCTGCGATGAAGTATATGTAACGGGTCTTCAGAGCAAAGGCTCTCAGGAAGCGTAACACACATAAAAAGGGAGAGAGAAAATGAAAAAATCTTTTAGAATCTGCGCGACTGTACTTGCCGTGCTTATTCTCGGCGCGAGCGTGAATATGTTCGCTCTCGCAAGGAGCGGCAACCTCGATGCCGATGTTGCGGCTTACACACGTCAGATAGCGGTTGATATCGAGAGCGAGGGCGTCGTGCTGCTCAAAAATGACGGCAATGTGCTTCCGCTCGGCGGCAAATGCGTCAATGTTTTCGGAGCGGGCTCTGTGGTGCCGTTTTACGGCGGAGCCGGTTCCGGTGCTGTTACCACGCAGGACCCGGTGGATTTATATGAGGCGTTTGACAGCGCAGGAATCAGCTATAATCCAAAGCTGAAAGCTGTTTATGAGAAGCACTGCAAGTCGCCTACCGCCGCGGCGAGCACAGACAACACCGTAATAAATAATCTGCTGCAGCTTGCTCTGGCTGACAGTTCCCTTGATGAAATGCCCGTTAAATACCTCACCGCTTCCGTTATGAAGCAGGCAGAGGAGTATTCCGACACGGCTGTTATCGTTATCAGCCGCACAAGCGCGGAGGGCTCAGATCTTTCGGCGGATACTCTCAGACTAAGCTCTGCCGAAAAGGAGCTTGTCGAATGTGTCACCTCATCTTTTGAAAACGTGATTGTTCTTTTCAACACAGGCAATGTGATGGAGATGGGCTGGCTTGATGACTATGACAGCATAAAGGCCGCGGCTCTTATCTGGATACCCGGCGAATTCGGGCTTGAGGGCGCCGCAAAGGTGCTTTCCGGAGAGGTCTGCCCCTCCGGCAGGCTTGCCGACACGGTGTCATACAGTGTGGATGACCACCCGTCGGGAGTCAGCTTCGGCTCTCAAAAATACAAGGATGGCGGTCACTATGTCGAATATCTTGAGGGGATATATGTCGGCTACCGCTACTTTGAAACCTTTGCAAAGGATAAGGTGCAGTTCCCGTTCGGTTACGGACTTTCATATACATCTTTCAAAAAGAGCGGCGCATCATTCTCAGTGAGCGGCGGCAAAATCACGGCGGGCGTAACTGTTAAGAATACCGGCAGGCGCGCAGGCAAGGAAGTGGTTCAGCTCTATTATTCCGCGCCCTACAGCAAAGGCGGCACGGAGAAGAGCGCCGTCTGCCTCGGAGCGTTTGCAAAAACACGCCTGCTGAAACCGGGCGAAAGTCAGAGAATAAAGCTGACTCTGCCCGTGCGCTCAATGGCGTCTTATGACAGCAAAGGCGAGCAGGCTTATGTGCTTGACAAAGGCAGCTATAAGCTGACACTTGCAGATGATATACGCTCCCCATACGCATCATACACTTACCGTGCGCCCGAAAGAAAGGTTTACCGCACAGACGAGGTTACCGGCACAAAGATAAAGAATCTTTTCGATGACTCGGACAGCGGCACTCCGGTGCTCTCGAGAGCGCAGGGCAGGGATGCCTTCCCCGCTCCTCATACTCTTGAGGCGACAGACGCTGTCAAAAACCGCGACAATCCTCCCGAGCCCGTAAAAGAAGGCAAGGCTCCGAAACAGGGTGTAAGATATAAAGAGCCCATAATGCTCGCGGATGTCGCGCGGGATGAGACTCTGTGGGAGCCCTTCCTGGACCAGCTTACGGTGGACGAAATGATTACTCTTGCAATCCACTCCGGCTATGAAACTCAGGGCGTGCCGCGCCTCGGCATACCGGCTACCGAAGATAATGACGGGCCTTCGAGCTTAAAGGGCCGCCACGGTCTTGTTTACACCGATTGCGGCACGGCCTACCCCTGCGAGACAGCGATTGCCTGCACGTGGAATCTCTCTCTTGCAGAGAAAATGGGTGCGGGCGTGGGCAAAGAAGCCGCCGATATGGGCGAGGATATCTGGTATGCCCCCGGCGTTAATATTCACCGCAACCCCAGAGGCGGCAGAAACTTTGAGTATTTCTCCGAAGACCCTCTGCTTTCCGGCAGAATGGGCGCCGCGGTTGTGAAAGGGGCAAACTCCGAAGGGCTTGTAACGACCGTCAAGCATTTCGCGCTGAATGACCAGGAGTCGCACCGCAACGGACTGTTTGTTTGGGCGGATGAGCAGACGATGCGCGAAATATATCTGAGAGCCTTCGAAATCCCCGTAAAAGAGGGTGGCACATTCGGTATGATGAGCGCTTACAACCGCATAGGGGCCGACTGGTGCGGAGGCAAATCCGCGCTTCTCAAGGACCTGCTTCGCGATGAGTGGGGTTTTGACGGCTATGTAATATCCGACTATTCGGCAAACGTTACGGGCGGTGGATATATGAGCCCTGTGCTTGCGGTATATAACGGCAATGATACTCTGCTCACCGGTGTATGGATTATAAACAGACCCGGTCACGAGATAGCAATGCGTCTCGCTTATGCCAAAGACCCTGTCGGTTTCGGCAGGGCTCTCAGGCAGGCCGTTATGAATCTCTGCAAGGGCAAGATGCAGACCAAAGCTTTTGCCCACCCGGAGATTACCTATGATGAGTCGCTTATCGGCTCGCTCGTTAAAATATCGGACTGGAAATTTGAGTTCCCGTATTCTCTCTCGTTAATCAGATATATGCTCAACAACGCCGCTTACGTGGTGATTTACGCCTTCCGCTTTATTCTTTGATTGAAGCTTAAAAAGGAGAAAAATGAACAATACTTTAATTACCGGAAACAAAATAGTTTTTTCAAGACCGGGTGAACTTGTCAGAATCACGCCCTGTCACGGCAGAGCCATCCGCTTTGAGGCCTTTCCCGACTGCAGGGAATATGATGAGAATTTTACTCTGATGCCCCGGGACGCCGAATGCGTTATAAAGGAAGAAAAAAACTTTGCCGAAATGTCTGTCGGCTCTCTCACGGTCAGGCTTGAGGATAACGGCAAGGTAACATTTTTCAGGGACGGAAAGACCATACTTGAAGAAAAGCCCGAGCTTGCGTTCAACAGCGGATTCCGCAATTATGAGCGCAGAGACGGGCGCTGGAGCGCGAGAGTCACCTTCAGGAGCAATGAAGGGGAGCACCTCTACGGACTCGGTCACGAGCCCAGCGGCAAATTTGACCTTAAGGGCTGCTCTTTTGACCTGAGACATCTTAACACAAAGTGCTCTATACCCTATGTGTATTCATCACTCGGCTACGGCTTTATATGGAATAATCCCGCTGTAGGCAGTGTGGAGCTCTCGGAAAACCGTACCCGCTGGAGCGCGGGCGCCACAAAAAAAATCGACTATGTCGTGATAGCCGGCAACCCTAAAGAAGTCTGCGAAGCGCTTGCCGATCTGACTGGTCACGCTCCCGTAATGCCCCATTGGGCAACCGGTTTCTGGCAGAGCAGGCTGAGATATGAAACGCAGGAGGATCTGCTTGAGGTAGCAAGGCGATACAGAGACGAGGGCATACCGCTCTCGGTTATAATCTGCGATTATTTCCACTGGACAGAGCAGGGCGACTACCGCTTTGAGCCTGAATATTGGCCCGATGTGAAGGCGATGACACACGAGCTTCACTCCATGGGTACAAGGCTTGTGGTTTCAGTATGGCCAACCACGAACGGCGGCACGGATAATTATTACTATATGCGTGACAATAATATGCTCATACGCACCGCCAAGGGTATGGACAGGGTATTCAGTTTTTACGGTCCTCAGGCGGAGATAGATGTTACAAACCCCGAAACGAGAAAATTTGTTTTCGGTAAGCTTAAAGAGAACTATCTTGACACCGGTGTGGACGGGCTTTGGTTTGACGAAGCCGAGCCTGAAATCCATCCCGAGCACTTTGACAATCTGCTCCTGCACACCGGCAGGGGAGACGAGGTTGGCCTTGCCTATCCTTATTATTACGCACAGATGGCGTGGGACGGCTTTTCCGCTCTCGGGGAGGTGCCCGTAACACTTATCCGCTGCGCTTATCTCGGCAGCCAGAAATTCGGGGCGCTTGTCTGGAGCGGCGATATAGAGTCAACCTTTAAAAGCCTTTCCGAGCAGGTGAAAACCGGCCTGAATATTTCAATGTGCGGCATACCCTGGTGGAATACCGACATCGGCGGATTCTGGGGCGGAGATACGCAGAGCGAGGATTTCAGGGAGCTTATAGTGCGCTGGTTCCAGTACGGAGTTTTTTCACCTGTAATGCGTGTTCACGGCAACAGATACCGCCACGGCGAAAAGAAACGCGATGTGAGGGAGCCTACCGGAGACCCTAATGAAATCTGGAGCTTCGGCGAGGAAAACTACCCGGTGCTCAGAGAGCTTGTGCTGCTGCGCGAGCGCCTGAGACCATATATAGAAGAGCAGATGAAAACAGCCTCCGAAAAGGGTTATCCGGTAATGAGACCCATGTTTTTTGAGTATCCCGGTGACGAAATATGCTACACTCTCGGTGAGCAGTATATGTTCGGAGATGATATTCTCTTTGCCCCTGTAGTTGAAAAAGGGCAGACGGTCAAAAAAGTCTATCTGCCGCAGGGCGAGTGGATTCTTACAAAAACAAAGGAGGAATACGGCCCCGGCCTTTATGAAATCGGGGTAGGGAAGAAAGAATTTGTCGCCTTTGTCAGAAAAGGCGCAAAGGTGCTTGAATGCTTCCTTTAAAAGAATAAAAAGCGAACGCCCTGCGGATATTAAAACCCGCAGGGCGAATTATTTGCAGCGATTATCAGCTTGCTAATGAAATATCGATTTCTCCGGTGTCGCTTGTAATGTCGCAGGTTCCGTAGCCGGCAGCGCTGTAAGGCACATTCACGCGGCCTGTGTCGCTGTGCGCGTTGAATATCTTTGCCGAAATAACGGTGCCTCTGATGTCGCCGGTATCGGTTTCAATAATTATATTTACGGCGTCCGATTTTTCGAGCTTAACATCGCCCGCCCCTGTTGTGACCGACAATTTTTCTTCTGAAATCACATTTTTCAGGCTGACATCACCGGTGTTTGAGCTAATTATAAGGTTTTTACAAGTGCAGTCCGATATATCTTTTTCTCCCGTGTCTGAAGAGATTTCAATCTTTCCGGAACATGATATACTTTCAATGCTGATATCACCTGTTGAAGCGGATATGACAAAATTATCCGCCGAAGAGTTTATAAGGTTTATGTCTCCGGTATCCGACTTGATTGCAATGCTCTCGGAAGACGGTACGGAGCAGACGAAATCACCTGATTTACTTGAAATATCTATATTTTTAAAAGATATGCTGCCGGGAATCTCTGTATCGCCCGTGTCGTTTTTTATTTTCAGAGCGTTATACTCATTTTTAGGAAGATATACGGAAATTTTCGGTGTCCGTTCAATCGCACGCCATTTGCCGCTTTTTTCGGATACTATTTCAAGTGTTCCACCGGTTACGGAAGCGCTGTGTTTTTCCCGCTCGTTTTCATAGATTTTCAATGAACATTTACCGTTTCCGGATGGAATGAAAATTATGTCTGCAGTATTTATGTCTATTGAAATATTATTAAAATCATCTTCGATTTTAACCGTTTTGGTTTCATTATATGTGCGGTCAATATCCGAATAATCACGGCCTGCCCGGATTAATATGCATACCGTTACCGCGCCCGCGAGAGCGAGCAGGATAACCGCGGTTATGATGATTTTTATTGCTTTAGCCATTGTCACTCTCCGTGCTTTCCTGTGTTATTTCGCTGTTTTCAAGCATTTCGTAAAGCCAATCCGTCAGCAGACGGTAATTGTCGGGGAAATTTTCTGAGCCTTCCGCGCTGACGGTTTCCCCGTTTACCTTCGCCTCAAGCCTGAACATCGTGCCGTCCGTCACAAATTTCGGGTGCGCCCCGTGAAATCCGTTCCAGGAGCAGATGTTGATTTCGTTCAGCATTTCAATCACGGCGGCTGTGTCGCAGCGAGCGCGCGCCTCGAGCCGCTTTTCCTCTTCGCCGTTTGAGTAATACATCACATAATATGACACCTCGGATTTGTCACCCGAATTGATAATCTCATATTGATGTATCCCGCGCATTTTGCTCTCCCTGAGAGACAGGCTCTCAAAGCTTGTCACGGGGATTGGCTTTGCATGCCTTTTTCCGAACATAGCATATCCTCCGGCTGCCGCGCATATAAGTATTATTATTGCCGCGGCGGCGATTATCGCTTTTGTACTCTTTTTCACAGGTATTCCTCCCGTGCGCTTGCTTTCGGCTTTATTATAAACTCCGGGCGGCAAAAAATCAACCGGCTTGTGTTATGAACACGGGCCGGCTGTTTTCGGTTATGACACTTTCTGCTGCTGCTCCCTTATTTCTTTGGCAACGGCTATCATAAGCTTTATTCTGTTTTCCTGGTTTACCTGTGTGGCGCCGGGGTCATAGTCTATGGGTACAATGTTGGAGTCGGGGTAAATCTCTCTGAGTCGTCTTACCATACCCTTGCCCACAATGTGGTTGGGCAGGCAACCGAAAGGCTGGGCGCAGACTATATTGCCGTAGCCGCTTTCTATGAGCTCCATCATTTCGGCTGTGAGCAGCCATCCTTCACCCATTTTGCAGCCGTAACCCATTACCGGCTTTATGAGCTCGCGCAGGTGCATATATGAGCCGGGCGCCGTGAAGTCGCCGTAGGCCTTTGCCGCCGAGGCTATGCATTTCTCTATGTGGAGCATATACCACATAAGCCCTTTCATAAGCAGCTTTTTGATTTTTTTGCCGCCGTACAGATTTATATCCTCTATTCTGTTATCGGTTTTGAAGAGCACAAAGCCCATAAGACCCGGCACATTTACCTCGCAGCCCTGGCTCATAAGAAACTCCTCAAGCTTGTTGTTGCCCAGAGGCGAATACTTGACATAGATTTCACCCACTATGCCGACCTTGATTTTGTTCTTTTCTCCCGTTTTGATTTCGGAGAAATCCTTTGTGATTCGGGGCAGGATTTTTTTCATCGCGAAGTAGCTGTAGCCTCTGTTGCGGTCAAAGGTATCGATGAGCCGGGTTATCCACTTTTCCACCATGTTGTCGGTGTCGCCCTCATTTATTTCATAAGGCTTCACCTGGTTTTTGAGCAGCATTATAAGATCGCCGTAGATAAGGCAGGAAAGGAATTTCATAGCCATAACCGGTGTGAACTTAAAACCGGAGTTTTTCTCAAGCCCCGAGAGGTTAAGTGAGATTACCGGCACATAGCCGTAGCCCGTTTTTTTGAGCGCCTTGCGCAGCAGGTGAATATAGTTTGACGCTCTGCAGCCGCCGCCCGTCTGTGTTATGAGCAGGGCGGTTTTGTGCGGGTCATATCTGCCGCTTTTAAGTGCGTTTATAAGCTGACCTATAACGAGAAGCGCGGGGTAGCAGGTATCGTTATGCACGGTATTGAGGCCCTCGTCAACTATATCTCTGCCGCTTGTGCGCAGCAGCTCGGTCTTGTACCCGTGCTGTCTGAGCACTCTGTTGAGCAGCTCAAAATGTATTTCTGCCATATTGGGTATAAGGATTGTGTAATCCTTTCGCATTTCTTCGGTAAATTCCACTCTTGCTTCACTGTTCATATTGCTATCACTCCAGTCCGAGGGCGGCAAAAAGACTGCGGAGCCTTATTTTAACCGCGCCGAGATTTGTTATTTCATCGATTTTGATTTGTGTGTATATTCTTCCTTTTTCCTCAAGTATGCTTCTCACTTCATCGGTTGTGATTGCGTCTGTGCCGCAGCCGAAAGAAACAAGCTGCACAAGGTTAATGCTGCTCTCGCCCGACTCCGCCACATATTTTGCCGCGGCGTAAAGGCGGGACTGATATGTCCACTGGTCGAGCACATTGGTGGCGAATTTTTCAATATGGTTACTTATGGAATCCTCTGTCACGAGCACAGCGCCGCACTCGCATATCAGCTTGTCAATGCCGTGGTTTATTTCGCTGTCCACATGGTATGGTCTGCCGCACAGTATGATAACGGGCAGATTGTTCTTTTTGGCAATTTCAATGAATTCATCGCCCTTTGCCCTTATTTTTCCCATATATGAGTCATACTCGGCGTAGGCAGCTTCTACAGCTTTCCGTGTTTCGCCAAGGCTGATTCTGCCGAGACGCTCACACAGGATTTTGTGTATTCTCGGCAGGAAGTCCTTCCTGCGGTGCAGGCCGACATAATCCCATATCAGGTTTATGTCTCCGAGCGTGCCGGCGTTTGACCTGATTACTTCAGGGTAGTAGGCCACAACCGGGCAGTTATAGTTGTTGTCTCCGAGCCCTTCATCCACATTGTAGGTCATACAGGGGTAGAAGATATTCTTTACGCCTTCCCTGACAAGGTACTCTATATGCCCGTGCATCAGCTTGGCCGGGTAGCATACCGTGTCGGAGGGGATTGAATGCTGACCGAGAAGATAGGTCTGCCTTGTCGATTCGGGTGAAACGATTACTTCGTAACCGAGAGTTGTAAAGAAGGTGTGCCAGAAGGGGAGCAGCTCATACATATTAAGGCCCATGGGTATGCCGATTTTGCCCCTGCTTCCCCTGACTGGTTTGTAGGCGCCGAGAAGCTCCTTCTTATAGTCATAAAGGTCATATATCGTATTTTCGCTTTTGCCCGACACGGGCTTGCTGCATTTGTTGCCGCCTATGAACTTTCTGCCGCCGCTGAATGTGTTAACGGTAAGTCTGCAGGCATTTGAGCAGCCGCCGCAGGTGATTGCCTTGACGGTATGTTCAAAGGTGTCAAGTCTGTCAGGTGTGAGTATCGTTGA
>JAEEGL015626651.1_pt1 | contig 54534 bp, 59 predicted proteins | sample 9134231 | NCBI WGS metagenome assembly JAEEGL01 (sample SAMN16246548, study PRJNA631951) | gut metagenome | biome: gut microbiome; feature: rumen; material: fiber-attached | host: Bos | place: Iran: Karaj | collected 2018-10
AAAAAGCGTTCCATACTTCCGCAGGATCCACATCCTTCAATCTTTGAACATGTTCTTGCAAATCTTCATCTGTCAGCGGTTCAGCTTCTGTTCGGGCCGTTTTCTTCAAACCGTTTCGCTCCGCTATTCGCCTCAAAATGGATACTATCTGGTCATTCTCTCTCAACATTTCCAACGAAAGGCGGGTTTTGCTGTATTGCCGTGATTCCATCCAAAGCGGGTTGTTTTCCTCCAAAACTTGCAAAAGATTTGTATCGGTCTTGATGAGCAACTGATCTTGCAGATATTTGAGCTTACGAATCTTCTTGTAGAGTTGGTTTTGCTGTTCAATTTGATTGATATAAACAATAATCTGCCGGTCTATCTCCATAAGTGCGTGATAGGCCTCCACAAAGTCGTGTTTTACGTCACTGCACGTCTTTGCCATGTGTGGGTCGTTCGCCATCAGAAAGAAAGCCTGCTCATTATCCATCAGTTTCTCACATTCACGTATCATTGAACGGATGCTGTGGCTTTTTTCATCCAGATTCTGCAGTTTCTTTTTCTTAATGACGTAGTTGGGCTCTTGCTTATATGCATTGTCCATATTGCGCTTCAAATCCACCACATTCTTCAGCGTTCTAAATCCTGTTTTTTTAAGGAGTTGTCGCACACTATCTTGATACCCAGCTTTCCGATTGGCATTTGTTTCTTGTAAAAAATATCCGATATACTCTTTCAGCGTGTTGATACACTCCTGAACGCTTAGCACACTTATTTCCTCGTTGACATTCAATACCTCCTCGAAAAAGTTCAGGTAGTCGCTCTCAATCTCTATTGTATTACCTGTTTCGACCAACACTCCGTAATCCACGAGCCTTCTAAGTCTTGTCTCATTCCCGCCCACAAGTTCCAACGCCAGTCCAAACGGAAACTTCATCAGTTTTCGTTTCTCAAACATCTCACTCAGCAATCCCTGTTCCCGCGAGAGTGTTTTCGTCAGTTCTTCTATCGTTCTGAAATGTGAAAGTATCTCCATCAGCAATCAAATCTTCAAATGCTTGTATAACTTCAACATCAGCCTCTTTTCCGCATAGACAAATGTTTCACCAACATATTTTTAATTTGCAAAAATAATATTTTCTGTCGGACTTTTACATTTTACAGATACAAAATTAAATAATGTTTACTTTTTCTTGAGGAGACATCCACTAGTTCAACCCATCTCTCTGCTGGCGTGTGTTTAAATTTTATGGATTAGTCAACGTGGCCTGACCCAAGGGCTCCTTCCATTTAATTCAACGAATAACTAATCCCAAAATTAAAAGTGGTGCCCAACGCGTAATAATATTTGTTGGGGAAGGAGTCGGCGTTGTGCTCGGAGTAGTTGAAACGGTGCTGCTCGCTGACGGAGGTGACGAGGTTCTTGTTGTTGGTGATGTTGGTTACTTTGAGGCTGAAGCCGAGGGTGTGCTTCTTGATTTTCCACGACTTGCTGAGCGAGGCATCCAAGGTGAACTGTCCTTTCAGCCGTTCTTGCGCGATGATGGCGTTCAGCTGGTCGCTTCCTTCGTCGAGGTAGCCGCGGGCTTCGGGGGTGTAACGCTCGGGGTTCAGGGCAGCGTAAATTTTGTCGAAATAGTTGGCGTTGATCTTCACTTCCCAGTCTTTGTGCTTGAATTTCAGGCCTAAGGTGGCGGCAATCTGCGGGGTGCCGGCCACATGGTAGTTCTGCCAGTAGATGGTATGCACCACCTCTTTGCTGCCGGGTGTCAGTTCGGCATAGCCGTTGTTGGCGGTGATGGAGGCCGTCGGACGGTTGGTGAAGATGAAATCGCCCCAGTTGCCCGCCATCAACACGGCAAACATCTTACCGATAGGGATTTCCACCCCCAGCTCTACGCCGATATTGCGCTTGTTCACCCCGGTAAGCGCATAGTTGACAAAGCCTCCGTAGAGGTCGTGGTAGAAGTTGTAATGCTCGGTAACATCTTGAAAATTGGCAAAATAGAAAGAAGCCCGCATCTTCATAAATTTGTAGTTCAAATGATAGGAGAAATCGGCAGCGAGGTTCTTTTCACTTCTTAAATCGTTGATATACTGATTGCTATAATACGGATTGACGAAGATATTGGCGGCGACGGGCGCAATGGTTTGCCACTGGCCGTTGATTTCGAGGGTGTTGTGACCGTCAATCTTGTAGGCGATGCCTGCCTTTACCCCATAGTTGGGCGAGAGGAAAAGGTCGGAGTTGCCGGCGGCCACGTCACGGTAGGCACCGTAGCGCATGTAGCCCGTGCGCCATAGTTCGGTCATCATGCCGTTCACCCCCACATGAAATCGGATGTGTTGATAGTCGCCCTCCACCGTCGCCCACAGGTGCTGCCGGAAGATGGTGAAGGCATAGTCGTAGCCGCACTTGTCGCCTTCGGTCAGGTGCGCTTCGGCATGATCGATGTCGTAATATTGCAGCATCGGGTCGCCCGAAAGCGTGTCGGCATATTTATCTTTGCTCAACCAATAATCGCCACCCAGCAAATCCTTGACCCTCTTGAAATTGCGTTGCCGGTAGCCTCTCACATCCGCACCTGCGTACAGACGGATATGGTCGGTGAGTTTGGCCGTGAGGGAGGTGGCTGCCGACACCTGCACATGCTGCGACACCCGGTCTTCCAGAATGTAGAGCGACGGACCTCCTTGTGCCGCCGACTGCCGGTTGGCCTCGTACAGCTGGCCCCAATTGATCTGGCGGTACTCCTCGTTTTCGGCCCACTGCTGTGCCACCCACGCCTGTTCGTCGGGGTCATCATCAAAATAAGAAGGAAGGTAACGGTAGTAGTCGGGACGCGGATCGGCGGTCTTCACGAAGTTGAACGCAGAGGTGTTTTTATGTCCGAAGGAACTTCCTAACGTGGTGGTTACCTGCACTTTCTTGTCTTCGGAGTTGAAAAGGTGGGAAAGCATGAAAACCGGCTCGTAGGTATCGCGCACGCGGGCATTGCGCCGTTTCCCTTCGTACCAGCCCCAGTTGGGGTTGTAGTAGTGCGTGCCGGTTATTTCGTAAACCTCAGGCACACAGTTGGCTTGCAGTCCTTGCAGGGTAGGTGCGCCAAAGGCGGAAAAGCTGAGCGAATGGCGGTTGTTGAACTGTTTTTCAAATCCGAGGAAGTAGGAGAAACCGAGGAAAGAGGTGCCTTTCACGTAGTTGAGTTGCGTGCCGAAGCGGGCGGAGGCAGAGGCCGCCACCGACCAGCCGTTCTTGAGTTTGCCGGAGGCGTAGGTCAGCATGAAACGGTGGTTGTAGCTTCCGTTGCCGAGGGTGTAGTTGGCGCTCAGCTGTTTGCGGAAAGAGGAGGCGCGGATGTTGTAGTTGGAGGAGCCGCCGATGTCGCCGAAGGCAAACGGCGACGCACTGAGGTTCAGCTTGCACTCCGCCCCGTTGAAGATGCGGGTAAGGCCGCCCCACTGGGTGTTGGAGGCGCGGCCCAGCACCAAGTTTTCCATCTCCAAACCGTTGATGGCGATGGTCTGGTAGCGCGACTCTATTCCGCGGTTCTTGAAATACGCGATATTGAAAGATACGGCCGCGTTATTGGAAAACACATCATCGGCCGACTTCATCACGCCGGGGTTATAGCCGCCGAAGTCGGCATCCTCGTCGTCAAGTCCCTCTGTATCAAATAGAAAATCGTCCACATCGGGTGTGGGCGATTGTGTGGTATCTATTTGGGCGTGTGCCATTGATACCGTACAAAATATGAATAGTAGGTAGTATAGAATTTTTTTCATACAGAATCACTTGATATAGAACTCTTTCAACGGCTGGTACCCTAACTCCTCCATCAGCTGGTCCCAGTTGCGGGGCAGCTCGATTTTCACGGTGGCACAGCCGCCGCCGGGCATGGTCTGCATCTTGTTGCGGGCCGCATCACCGGTGATGAGATAGGCGGTCGCGCCGGCCTGCATCGTGGGGATGGTGCTGATCTGCGCCGCCTCGCTGTCGTACCACGGCGGGGTGTCGGTCATGGCGGCATGCTCGGCTTTCTTGATGTGGGCGCTGTACTCTCTCAAGGTGTGCTCGCCACCGTCCTTCTCGCTGCCCGGATTGGCATAGTAGTTGGCAAAGGCACGCTCCTTGGAGGGACGGCGGGCCACACTCACCAAGGTCTTATCCAACGCATCGGTGGTTTTGTATTTTTTGGCAAGGGTGGCGGCCACGGGTTCGGTCATCAGGATGGTGCGGTTGGTGAACTGGCGGCCGCTGCCGAGGGCGAACTGGCAACGCTCAGTGATGTCCCACGCCAGCAGCAGCATCACCTTCTCGGGGTTTGTGGTGGACGGCGCCATGTTGTTGCCCCACAGCAGCGTAGAGCTGGCCGTTACGGTGTTGTCGTTCATGTTGAAGCCCTGCTGCACGTGGTAGGGATTCCAGCCCACACGCTTACAGGCGGCATCGTCTTCCACGAGGCACCACGAAATCGGGTAGCCGAAGGTGCCCATACGGTCCTGCTTCACGTAGTAGCCGGCGAGGTTCATCATCGCGAGGTTCATGAAACGGCCGATGGCGACGTTGCCCTCCTCGTTGATCTGCCCCTGTCCGCTGTCGATGCCGAGCTGACGGGCCACGGGACCGTTGAGCCAGCAGAAGGGGATCCACGCGTGGGTGCTGGCGAGCGTGCGGCGGAAGTTGCCGTCGCCCATCGCCTTGGTGAGGGCGATCAGTATGGGCATGTACTCCGGTTTGCAGCCCGACATCACCGCGTTGACGGCCACGTGCCAGGTGGTAGTGCTGCGGTGGGCGGGCGGCAGCGTGGCGATCACCTCGTCCCAAGCATAGTCGGTGTATTTGAGGTATTCGTTTACTTTTTCATAAGTCGGGGGGATGAAGGGGAGACCGTCGCTCCAGTTGTTCTCCTTGAAATAGGCGTTTATCTCATCAAGGGTGCCGTAGAAGACATCGTCGCGGAGGTCGCCATGGTCGCGGGAGGTACTGCGGTCCAGCTCCTCCTGCGTGATGGGTTTGGTGAGGGCCTCCACAATCTGCGGCCATAGCACCTCGCGGGTGTTGCGGATCAGCTCCTCGTTGGTGTGGGTGGCGAAAGCGCCGGGATAGACGGCCACGCGCATCACGGGCACGCCGTTGTTGTAGGCGGTGTAGTAGGCTTGGTCAGCGAAACCGGGACCGGCAATGATGACCGACGGGATGCCGATGTACTCGGCGGTGAGGCACGAGCCCGTCTCTTTCGGGGTACACAGACCGCATCCACCGTTGCCCGCGATGACTGCATCCACATGCATCGATTTCAGTTTAGCCTCGAACTCCTCTTTTCTCTTGCGGGTAACACCGGGCGCGGGAAACGGTCCCGCCTCGCCGATTTCATCCAGCAGGATGACCTTGGCGGTCGGATAATTCTTGAGAATCAATCGTTTGAGTTCGGGATGGGTGACGTGCGTCATAAAACTTTCGCCCACAATGGCGATGGTCTTTCCTTCCAAAGTTTCCAGACGGGGCGCCTGCTGAATCATTTTCACGGAGCTGCGTCCGACGGGCGACACTACGGCATAATTCCCGCCGCTTTTACTCTGGGCGGTGTCGAAGCCCGCCTCTATTTTGCAGGTTTCGTCGCAAACAATGCGGGTCTGGCTGTGTGCCCCTGCAATCAGTAACAAAGCGCACAGCAAGGCTATCATTTTTTTCATAAATAGTCTGAAATTTTTAATGGTGAATAAAGGTGTGGTGTGTACACGAGGGGAGATAGACGTAACCCATTAAAAAAGGTTTAGCGAAAACCAAAAGTTTTCGCTAAACCTTTTTTAATATCCTGTAGAGACGTTTCATGAAACGTCTCTACAAATAGAATTTTATTCGTAATCCTTCACCTCCACGCTGCCGTCGAGGATCATGCGGGCGTTCATTGCCATGGAGGCCATTTCGTCTTCGCCGGGATAGACGGCGACGGGTGCGATCCACTCCACGTGGCGTTTGATGTGGCCGACGATGGGCTTGCCGTAGGCGATGCCGCCGGTGAGCAGGATGGCGTCAACCTTTCCTTCGAGGACGGCTGCATTGCCGGCAATCTGCTTGCCGATCTGGTAGGCCATGGCGCGTTCGATAAGGTCAGCGTACTTGTCGCCGGCGAGGGCGCGTTTCTCCACTTCGTAGGCGTCGTTGGTGCCGAGGTAGGAGACGAGGCCGCCTTTTCCGACGATGACCTTGCGCATCTCTTCGTAGGTGTATTTGCCGCTGAAGCAGGCCTTGATGACCTGGTCCATCGGGAGGGTTCCGGAACGTTCGGGGGAGAAGGGACCTTCACCTTCGAGAGCCTGGTTCACGTCCACCACGCGGCCTTTGCGGTGTGCGCCGACGCTGATGCCGCCGCCCATGTGGGCCACGATCAGGTTCAGGTCTTCGTATTTCTTGCCGATGGATTTGGCATAGATGCGGGCGATGGCTTTCTGGTTCAGGGCGTGGAAGATGGAAAGGCGTTCAAAGTCCTTGTGCCCGGAGATGCGGGCGATGTCGTCCATCTCGTCCACGATGACGGGGTCGGCGATGTAGGCTTCCTTCAGCCCAATCATCTTGGCCACGCTGTCGGCGATGAGGCCGCCGAGGTTGCAGGCGTGCACGCCGTTGTAACCTTCCAGCAGGTGCTTCTTCATCAGGTCGTTGACGCGGTAAACGCCGGAGGTGAGCGGTTTGATGAGGCCGCCGCGGCCCATCACGATGGCGATTTCGTCCAAGTTGATATTCTGGTTCTTCAATTCCTCCAGGACGAAGTTCTTGCGGTAGTCGTACTGGTCGGCCAGAACGGCGAACTTCGACAGCTCCTCGGTGGAATGTTTGATGTTGGTGGTGAAAATGTTCTGTTCTCCTTCAAAGACGGCAATCTTCGTGGAAGTTGCCCCCGGGTTGATGGCAAGGATGTACTTTCTCATAAAATAAGTTTATGTTAGGGTTGATGATTATTTGCTTGCTGCGGGTGTCAGGTGGGTGGACACGGTTTGGGTTTCGCTGTAGCCGGTGCCGGCGTTGGTGCAGACGTAGGCGCGCACGAAATAGACGGTGTCAACCATGACGCTGGTATGGGTGTAGTCGAAGGTGGTGCTCTGGATGTTCTCCTCCACAGCGACGGTGATCACGTCGTCGGCTTTGTACATCGGTTCGTCGGTGAAGCTGAACAGGAAGCCCATCTCGTTGAAATACTTGCAGCCGCCGTTGTTGGTGACCGTGCCCTTGCAGCTAAACCATACGGTTTCGTCGTTCACTGGCATCGGAGTGACAGACAAGTCGATAGTGGCGGGTTCGAATTTGGCACATCCGCTGAGGCAGAGCACCACAAAACTCAAAATGAGGACGGATAAATACTTTTTCATTATAAAATTGGTTAGGTTTTTCCAAAAAAAATTACGAGTGCAAAAGTAATAAATTTTTTCTAATGAAAAGCTTGTTTGTGCGTATTTTAATTTTGGAATAAATTCCGACAAAAACAGGTTGCCCTTTGCGGATTGTTTTGTATCTTTGCCGCTGTTTTTCTAAAATGCGCACTATGGGATTTTTGTCTATTTTTTCCAAGGAGAAAAAGGAGGATTTGAATAACGGTCTGGAAAAGTCGAAGCAGAGTTTCTTTGCGAAGCTGGCCAAGACGGTGATGGGAAAGTCAAAGGTGGACGATGAGGTCCTCGACAATCTGGAGGAGGTGCTGGTCACGTCGGATGTGGGCGTGGAAACCACCCTGAAGATCATCAGCCGGATCGAGAGCCGCGTTTCCCGCGACAAATACCTGGGAACGGGCCAGCTGAACATGATTCTCCGTGAGGAGATCGGCGGCCTGCTGATGGAGAACAACACGCAGGATCTTGCCGATTTCGAAATCCCGCAGCTCGACCGTCCGTATGTGATGTTGGTGGTCGGGGTGAACGGTGCCGGCAAGACCACCACCATCGGCAAATTGGCTTACCAGTTCAAGCAGAAGGGGTATTCCGTGATGCTGGGTGCCGCCGACACCTTCCGCGCCGCTGCCATCGAGCAGCTGGAAACGTGGGCCGAGCGTGCCGGCGTGCCCATTGTGACCCAGAAGATGGGGGCGGATCCCGCCTCTGTTGCCTACGACACCGTGAAGTCGGCCATCTCCCAGAAGTGCGACATCGTCATTATCGACACGGCCGGACGTTTGCACAACAAGGCCAACCTGATGCGGGAACTCACCAAGATACGCAACGTCACCAGCAAGCTGCTGCCCGACACGCCCGACGAGGTGCTGCTGGTGCTCGACGGCTCCACCGGGCAGAATGCCGTGGAGCAGGCCCGCCAGTTCACCGCTGCCACGCAGGTGACGGCGCTGGCCATCACCAAACTCGACGGCACGGCCAAGGGCGGTGTGGTCATCGGCATCTCCGACCAGTTCAAGATTCCCGTCAAATACATAGGGGTAGGGGAGAAGATCAACCAGCTGCAGGTGTTCAACCGACGCGAGTTCGTGGACTCCTTCTTCCCGGAAACCGAATAAAGAAATAAAAGGTCTTATTTTACGCCGTCTGTGTTTCGCAGGGCGAACTCGCAGCCGCAGTACAGCTGGTTGTAGAAGCCGTTCTCTTTGAGAAGGGCGTTTCGGCGTTCCTGCAGGCCGCCCTTGCGCCAGTTGTTGTCCCAGAAGCGCAGTCCGGGGTACGCGGCGGCGGCTTCCAATCCCGTCGCATTGATTTGTTCGAGGTTTTTCCACCGGGAAGAGGCCAGGGTGGTGGCGAAAACGGGGAAGCCGAGCTCGTGCGCTTTCTGTGCCGCCGCCGCCATGCGGATGCGGAAGCACTGTAGGCACCGTTTCCCGCGCTCCGGCTCCTGTTCCAATCCCCGCACGCCCCGCAGCCACGCCGCATGGTCGTAGTCGCCGTCGATGATCGGCACGCCCAGCTTGGCGGCATACTTCGTGCACTCGTTCTTGCGGATAAGGTACTCCTCCTCCGGGAAGATGTTGGGGTTGAAGTAGTAGAGGGTGGGCTGCCATCCGTTGGCCAGCATCCATTCAAGGATGGCCGCCGAACAGGGGGCGCAGCAGCAGTGCAGAAGGACGGTGTTTTTTTCTTCCATTGTAAAAGAAAAGAGGCGGCGGTTCCTGCCCGCCACCTCCATTATAAATTATATTGTAAAAACCGAATGGAAATTAGTCGACGAATTCGTAGTCGGTCTGGATTTTCTCGTTGTGCGACATGGCACCGACACTCCAGTGGAGTTCCTCAATAGCCTGTGTGGGAACTTTGCCGTCTACCTTGTAGGTATAGGAATAATTGTAGTCAGGCATGCCATCTTGCTTGATCACCAGGGAGGCGGGGGCGTTCTTGGAAAATTCTAATTTGGAGATAAGCCCGTAGAAGGGGTTGTTGTATTCCGTGTAGGTGTATTGGTAAACTACTTTGTAGTTTTCGGAAACAGTTGTCTGTTCAATCACGTTTTTGCCGTCGTAAGTGAAGGAGACCGTATATTTGCTGTTCGCTTTGATGTTGCTGCTGGCAGAACTGACATACGTTTCTGCCTGGGCTCTGGCCACTTCGGGGGCGATGAAGCGGAAAGTGTTTTCGATAACGCGGGCAACCTGGGCTTTGTTGGCGTCAGTCCCTGCATACTCGACAGTGTAGCCGGAAACGAGGTTCTTCTCGTGCTGGAAGGTGCTGGTCATATAGAGTTCGCCATCGTAATATACCTTCATGTTGTCAATGAATTTGCCGTCGTAGGTCAGTTCCGTGCGGGCACCCTCGGAATAGACGGCGGTCAGCTGGTTCTTTTCGTAGGTGAAGGTGACGACATCGTCATCGCCGTAGTCAACCTTTGAAAGCAGTTTGCCGTTCCAAGTCCAAGTCTCGGCCAGTACTCTCTCCGGGGTCGGGTCGGTGAGGTTGGTTTCATAGATTTTGGAAATTTTCTTTTTCGGTTTGTAAACGCCGTCCTTGGTGCAGGATGCAAAAACAAGGGTCATAGCCACGAGCAACAGGGTGACGATGGAAAAATTGATTTTTTTCATAATGTTTTAATTTTTAGGTTGATAAATTATTCTGTTTTTTTCAAGGAAACGGCTGCAAATATACTCAGAATTTTGTTTGTAAAAATCTAAAAAAAAATTTTTTCACCTATTGATATTTGATGTACCTTTGCACTCTCAAATTTTAGGAAAATGAGTGATAGACTTCTTCGTGTTGCAGGCTCCCCGCACGTTCATGGTGACGAGTCTGTAAAAAAGATTATGTGGTCGGTGGTTATTGCGTTAATGCCGGCCTTTTTGGTGGCCGTTTTCTACTTCGGCCTTCCCGTCATCGTGCTGACGGCCGTGTCGGTTTTGAGCTGCGTGCTCTTCGAGTGGCTGATCCAGCGCTTCCTGATGAAGGAGAAAAGTTCCGTCGGTGACGGTTCCGCTGTCATCACGGGCCTTCTGCTTGCCTTCTGCGTTCCGCCGGATCTCCCGATCCCGCTCATCATCCTGGGCGCATTGGTGGCCATCGGCATTGCCAAGATGGCGTTCGGCGGCCTCGGCAAGAACATCTTCAATCCGGCGCTCACGGCGCGCGTGTTCCTGCTGATTTCCTTCCCGGTGCAGATGACCTCCTGGCCGAAAGCCACCCCGCTGTGGAGTTTCGGCGCCGACGTGGTCACCGGACCCACTCCGCTCGGCATCATCAAGGAGGGCGTGAAGAACGGCGGCACCGTCGAATCCCTGATGTCTTCCCCCGACATGCCCAACAACATCCAGATGCTGCTCGGACAGATGGGCGGCAGCTTCGGTGAGGTGAGCGCCATCGCCATCCTCATCGGTGCCATCTTCCTCCTTGTCCGTAAGGTCATCAGCTGGCACATCCCCGTCTCCTTCCTGTTGACGGCTTTCGTGTTCGCCGGCATCTTCTGGCTGGTGGACCCGACCCAGTACGCCAACCCGTTCTTCCATATCATCACCGGCGGTATGCTCCTCGGTGCCTGCTTCATGGCCACCGACATGGTCACCTCGCCCACCTCGCCGTGGGGCATGGTTGTCTTCGGTGTCGGCTGCGGCCTCCTCACGATGATCATCCGTATGTTCGGTGCCTATCCGGAGGGCGTCTCCTTCGCCATCCTGATCATGAACTCGGTCGTGCCGCTTATCGACAAGGCGTTCAAACCCAAAACTTTCGCAGGTAAATAGTTTTCCAAAAACGAATTGAAATGAGCAAGAAAGAATCCACATTAACCAATATGATATTGTCGCTGACACTGATTGCGGTGTTGGCGGCGGCAGCCCTCGCCGGTGTCTATCTCCTGACAAAGGAATCCATTGACAATGTGCAGGTTGCCAAGAAACAGAGTGCCTTGAACGCCGTTCTGCCCGGCTTCGACGGCAACATCATCCCTGTGCCCACAACCCTTCCCGATGACAAGGATCCCGTGACGGTGAATGTGGCCGTGACGAAGGACAACACTTTGTTCGGTGCTGCGGTGGAAACCTACACCAACAAGGCCTTCGGCGGCACTTTCACTTTGATGGTGGGTTTTGATGTCGACGGCAACATCCTCGGCACCGAGGTGATCAAGGCGGCGGAAACTCCCGGCCTCGGCGACAAAATCAACAAGAACAAGAGCAATTTCGCGGAGCAGTTCGTCAAGATGAACCCCGCTGCAGCTGATTTTGACCTGAAGGTGAAGAAGGACGGCGGTGAGGTGGACGCCATCACCGCGGCCACCATCTCCTCCCGCGCCTACTGCGATGCCGTGAACCGCGCGGCAAAAGCTTTTTTTGCTACAAAGGAGATTGCCTTGCCGAAAGTGATGCCCAACCTCAAGATTAATTCAAACAATGCCCCGGCTGAAACCGAAGCTGAGGAGAAAGGAGTTGACAATGAATAAATTGAAGATACTTTTTAACGGAATACTTAAGGAGAACCCGACGTTTGTGCTGGTCCTGGGCATGTGCCCCACGCTGGGTGTCACCACCTCTGCCTTCAACGGCTTCGGCATGGGCATCGCCACCCTTTTTGTGCTGTTGATGTCCAATGCGCTGATTTCCCTGTTGAAGAACTTCATTCCTGACAAGGTGCGTATCCCCGCCTTTATCGTGGTCATCGCCACCTTTGTTTCCATCGTTGACCTGCTGATTCAGGGCTTTGTGCCGGCGTTGGGCGAGAGCCTGGGGCTGTTCATCCCGTTGATCGTGGTCAACTGCATCGTGCTGGGCCGTGCCGAGGCCTTCGCCTCCAAGAACACCGTTTTCGACAGCATGCTCGACGGTATCGGGATGGGGCTCGGTTTCACCCTCAGCCTGACGGTCATCGGAGCCATCCGTGAGATCTTGGGCAGCGGCTCCATCTTCGGATACACCTTCCTGCCGGCCTCGACCAACATCCTGGTCTTCGTCCTCGCCCCGGGCGCCTTCTTCGTCCTCGGCTTTGTGATGGCCTTCATCCGTCATCTTCAAAATAGTAACGAACATTAAAACGACTGAACTATGGAATATGTTTTGATGATTATCGCCTGCGTTTTTGTAAACAACATTGTTTTATCGCAGTTTCTGGGCATTTGCCCGTTCTTGGGCGTTTCCAATAAGCTGAGCACCGCGCTGGGCATGGGTGTCGCTGTCATCTTTGTGATGACACTCGCCACACTGGTCACTTCGCTCATCCATGTATATGTGCTGGTGCCGACAGGCCTTCAATTCTTGCAGACCATTGCTTTTATCTTGGTTATCGCCGCCCTCGTTCAGATGGTGGAAATCATACTGAAGAAGATGAGTCCTCCGCTCTATCAGGCATTGGGTATCTTCCTCCCGCTGATTACGACCAACTGCGCCGTTTTGGGTGTCGCCATCTCTGTGACCCAGAAGTTTGACATTGCTGCTGGCAGCTATATGCTTGACAGCCTTGTCTATACCGTTGCTTCGGCTCTCGGTTTCGCCGTGGCCATCCTCATTTTCGCCGGTATGCGCGAACAGCTGGAACTCTCGCGTGTCCCGAAGGCAATGCAGGGTGTTCCGATTGCCCTGGTCACGGCAGGTATTCTCGCCATGGCCTTTATGGGTTTCGCCAATCTTGTATAATAATTTATTGTAAGCGATGAGAAAGAAGTTGATGCTCCTCTGCCTTGCTGCAGTTTCTGTTTTTTCCGCTTCTGCGCAAAAACTCGTGACACAGCTGCCGGTTGACAGCGGTTTTGTGTTCGGCAGCGATTATTTCATCTATGCATTGCCGCAAACCGCCTTCCAGATCGACGTGGTGGTGACGCAGAATCGCGAGATGAAGGGCATCTATTCCGACTACGCTTCCTCCTTGCTCGGCTTGAACAACATCGTTTCCCAGAACAGGACTACGTACGAACTGAAGAGTGTGTCGGTGACGCCTGTCACACTTCCGGATGAGGATTATGTCTATGCCGTGGAGTTGTCTCCGGCCCAAAAGAAGAGTCTTTTTTTGAACAAGCTTTATGAGAGTCAGGCGGCGTCGGAAAAGGATGCGGAAGTCCCCGCGCACGATTTCGGCACACAGCCGATTCCCGATTTTTTCCGTTACTACAGCGATCTGGCTTATATAGAGCAGGCAAACAATTACACGGAGACACAGATTGTGGACGGTGTGGTGCGGCAGGTCCCTGCAAGCCGGGTGTCGAAGGTGACCAAGACCAATGAGCAGAAGGCACAGGAAGCGGCCGACATGATTGACAAAATCCGGAAAGACCGCTATGCCCTCCTTGCCGGCGAGCAGGAAGTGGCCTATCAGCCGGCGACATTCAGCCAAATGATTGACAATCTCAATGAGTTGGAAAAGAACTACATAGGACTCTTTGCCGGTTTTTCGCTCAGCGATGAATTGCACTATCAGGTGGTGGTTTTTCCCGGGCAGACGAACATCACGCCGGCCTTCTCGTTCACGACCTCCAACGGCTTTTCTGAAGCCGCCGGTGCTGCTGCCGACACCTACTATCTGGTTATTGCCCCGCAATACAGTCTTGAACCTGTTGCCGCATTTGCGGGAGTACGGGCGAATGGAAAGAAGTATGTGGAGCCGTCCGGCTATCGTATCCGTCGTCCCGTCCCTTCGGATGTCACCCTCAACCATGGACACAAGACAGTGTTTTCCGTGGGAACCTGCGATGTCTATCAGTTCGGCAAGATTGAAGCGCTTCCTGTTGGAAATGATGATTTCGACATCGCAAAATTTGTCGTGATTTATTAAAAAAATGAAGAGATATACTTTTTTTATGCTGCTTTTAGCCGGTTTGTCGCTGGCTTTTTCTTCGTGCAACCGGGAAAAAAAGGATTTGACGATGGAGAAGTTCATGGAGCTGACCCGGCAGTATGTCACGGAGGAGTTGCAGATAACGGGTCTGGATTCCGTATGTGTGGTGAAGGTTGACACGGTGGACGGTTACGAGTACGCCCAGATCATGGTCGATTTGCTTCATCAGATGGATGCAGAGCTATTGTACGAGTACCAGGCGGCTGAAATGTCGGGTGACACGGCGACTGCCCGTGCTTTGGATATCCAGATAGACGAGATTGCTGCGGCAGGCGAGCAGTGGGACATGGAGGTGGTTGCGATGGAAAATGCCCCCAAGACACTCCGCTTCTATCTGCTGACCGCCAACTACTATGCGGGCCGGGACATAGACCAGTTCTATTTCTTTGTAACGCCTGATTATAAGATTCATATCCCTGATCCTTTTTCGGAATTGTGATTTTTCCGGTAAAAAATACATTTTTTTGCTTTTTTTGAACAAAAACCCTTGACAAACGGTTTTTGATGTTGTATTTTTGCCGCCCCAAAATCAGGAGGAATTAGCGTATGAAATTATCCCAATTTAAGTATTTTTTACCACAGGAATTGATTGCTTTGCATCCGACTATGGAACGCGATGAAGCCCGTCTGATGGTGATTGACAGAAAAAAGCAGACCATAGAGCACAAGGTTTTTAAGGATATTTTAGATTATTTTGACGAGGGTGATGTTTTTGTCATGAACAACACCAAAGTTTTCCCATCTTTGCTGTATGGCGAGAAGGAGAAGACGGGAGCGAAGATCCGTGTCACCCTCCTCCGCGAGCTGGACGAGGAGAGCCGTCTTTGGGACGTGCTGGTTGATCCCGCCCGCAAAATCCGTATCGGCAACAAGCTCTATTTTGGGGAGAACAGCGACTTGGTGGCCGAGGTGATCGACAACACCACTTCCCGTGGCCGCACGCTCCGTTTCCTCTTTGATGACGATCACGATGCTTTCAAGCGGAAGCTTCGCCAGCTGGGCGCGACGCCGATACCGGAAGACATCCAGCGGCTGCGCGAGATCGTGCCGGAGGACGAGGAGGACTACCAGACCATCTATGCGAAAGAGGAAGGTGCTGTCGCCGCTCCGAGTGCCGGCTTCCACTTCAGCAAGATTTTGATGAAGCGTCTGGAACTGAAGGGGGTGGAGTTTGCCGAACTGACCCTGCACGCCGGATTGGGCAATTTCCGCGACATCGATGTGGAGGACCTCACCAAGCACAAAACCGATTCCGAATCGATGGTCATCTCCGAGGAGTGCGCCAAAACCATCAACGATGCCAAGGATGCCGGACACAAGGTCGTTTCCATCGGAACCACCACCACGAAGGCGCTTGAATCGTCCACCTACACCAACGGTCATGTGAAGCCCTACGAGGGTTGGACCAACAAATTCATCTTCCCTCCCTACAACTTTGTGGTGCCCGACGCTATGGTGACCAACTTCCACGCTCCGCAGAGCCCGATGCTGATGATGGTGGCGGCTTACGGAGGCTACGACCTCATTATGAACGCCTACAAGGTGGCTGTGGAGGAAAAATACCGCTTCCTCACCTTTGGCGATGCGATGTTGATCATCTAAAGCTGAAATTTGAGAATTGAGAACTGAGAACTGAAAATTGAAACCGATAATCGGTTGCCCGGATAGTTAATCCCCATATATTTAAATTTATGAGAAAATTTTTTGTTTCCTTGTTGGGGTTGTTGGCTTTTTTGCCGATGGCCTTTGCAGCTTATTTTGTCAATGTCCCGCAAATGAGAGTGCAGCCGAATGGTGACACGCTCCGCTGTTTTGCCACAGGCGACGAGTACTTCCACCGCCTGCACGATGCTGACGGCTACACCATTGTGCTGGATCCGGCCACGGGCTATTATGTCTATGCCGACAAGGTCGGTGACAAGCTCGTACCCACCGCTTATGTCGCCGGACGCACGAACCCCGCCGAAGTGGGGCTCTCCGCCGGCCTGAGCATCTCCGCCGAGCAGTGGATGGCCCGCCGTCAGCGCTGGGAGGAACCCGCACGCTCCCGCGCCGGTGTACGTGACAATAACGAAATCAACCACGGACACATGAACAACCTGGTGGTTTTCATCCGTTTTGCCGATGAGAACAACTTCGTCAATTCGTTCAACAGTGTGAATGCCATGTTTAACGACTCCACTCCAGGCAACGTATCTCTGTACAACTTTTTCCAGTCGGCCACCTATAACCAGCTGGCCATCACCTCCACCTTTTACCCCCAGCCGTCTGGGACAACCATATTGTCATATCAGGACATATACAGCAGGGGACATTATGAACCCTACAGCGTTTACAACACCGACGGCTACGACCCTGACGACGACAATGACCGCACAGGGCGTGAGCATCAATTGCTGGCGCGTGCCGTGAACTATATCGCCAACATGGTGCCTTCCGATCTGGATATAGACTATGACGACGACGGTTATGTGGACAATGTCGTTTTTGTGGTACGAGGCAATGTGGGCGACTGGAACGACCTGCTGTGGCCGCACCGCTGGGCGCTGTATTCGGAATCCGCCTACATCAACGGAAAACGGGTATGGGACTTCAACCTCCAGCTGGCCGATGCGACTTCCTATTTCAATACTGCTGTCCTCTGCCATGAGATGAACCATAGTCTTGGTGCGCCAGACCTCTATCATTATTACGAGGGTACGGACAGAGCTCCGGTCGGTTATTGGGATTTGATGGAAACCACCATGAATCCCCCGCAGCACATGGGCGCCTACATGAAATACAAATATGGACATTGGATTGATGAGATTCCGGAAATCACGGAGTGCGGAACCTATTCGCTCCATTCGCTCGGATCCAGTGCCACCAACAACTGCTACAAGATTGCTTCCCCCAATCCGAGTGAGTACTTTGTGCTGGAATATCGTAATAAGAACGATAATTTCGAGAGTTCGCTTCCTTCGTCGGGACTCTTGATATACCGTGTGAATACAAGTTTTAACGGGAATTCCATGTGGAACGGTGTCGATATTTTCGATGAGTTGTATCTGTACCGTCCGGGTGGCTCGTTTTCAAGCGAGGGCGATACTTGGTATGCTGCCTTCAGCGCCAATACGGGCCGTACGGAGATGAACGAGAACACCAACCCGCAGCCGTTCCTCACGGACGGGACTGTTTTGCAGCTGGCGGACTTCACCATCCGCAACATCTCCTACTCAGGTGGTGACTCCATGACCTTCACATTCTGCGATGTGGAGTATTTGCAGGCCACGCCGGAAAACCTGATTCTAGAATCCAATTCCGGGGCGGCGGGGACCGTAAGCATCGCTTCCGATATGGAATGGGAAATCAGCGGCGGATGCGATTGGCTGGAATTTACACCTGCGGCCGACAGCGGCTCCGTTGATGTCCTCTTTACTGCTCTTTCGGAAAATACACAGTTCGAGTCGCGCAGTTGCACCCTCACCGTGACGGCCTCCAACAATGCCCAGGTGTCGTTTGTCGTCACCCAGCGGGGGCAGGAGCCCTATCTTGAGGCGGAAGTGACCGACCCTGTTTCCGGTACGATGGGACTGCTCTACCATGAGAACTCAAGCTGCAACATTGATATCCATTCCAATACGCAATGGACGATCACGTCGGATGCCGACTGGGTGGGCTTTTCCCAGACAACGGGAGAGGGGAGCGTGTCCCTCACCGCCACTGCCTTGACGGAGAATTTGACGTGCGTGCCCCGTTACGCCACACTTACGGTCACCAACGGCTATGGACAAAGTGTCGCCATGCAAGTGATGCAGTACAATTTCTATCATGGCGTTTTCAGTATTAGCCCCACCTCGCTCACCATAGACAACAGTTTGGATGCCACGGCACTGTTGACGGTTACGGCCACCGACAACTGGAATGTGGTGAGTTCCCCGTCGTGGCTTGATGTTACGCCGACGGAAGGTAACAGTGAGGACTACATCGTTACACTGAGGGTTACGGGAAACAACGTGTCAACGTCGCCGCGTTCGGGCGTTGTCGTCATTTCTGATGTGTGCGGCCGTACGGACAGTGAGGTGAGCATTACGGTGACGCAGCCGGCTGCTTATCTGTCGTTGTCGGAGGAAGAGGTGTCGTTAGGCCAGCCGCAGGGAAGTTCTGCCACCGTGTCATTGGAGTGCAGCGGAAACTGGAGGGCTAACGCCACCACCATTCCTGATTGGCTTTCTGTGTCACCCTCCACGGGAAGTGGAAATGCCTCCGTGACTTTATCGGCATTGTCGGAGAATACGGAGGCAGAGCCACGCACAGCCGTCGTCAAATTTGTACACACTACGTCTGCCAATGCCAACCTGATGGTGACACAGGAGGCAGGGACGGGCGTCCTGGAAGTGACGGAAATAGAGACGAACCTCTATCCGAATCCTGTTTCCGATATGCTTACCCTCGATCTGGAGGGCGCTTTCCGCTACACGGTTTACGATGTGTCGGGACGTGCCGTGATGCAAGGCATTCTTTCCGCCAGCGACCATACCCTTTCCGTTGCCAATCTTGAAGCGGGTGTCTATTATATCCGTCTGACCGAGGAACTGACGGGCAGGACGAGTGCGAAAAAAATTGTGAAACGTTGATCTTGAATGTTATTCTTCTTTGTCCATGCATTTTGTATGGATGAAGAAGTCGGCGCAGGAGAGCTCCTTTTCCGTGATGAACTCCCGTTCCACCATGCGGCGGGCCACGAAAAGGAGCTCTTCACGTTTGTTGTCGGTTATGTTCCCGTGTTCATCCAGGGTGCTGCGATAGTGTTTGGGCGCCCGGATAAGGGAGGCGAGGTACAGGCACTCGCCGAGGGTGAGCTCTTTCGGCTTTTTCCCAAAATAGAACTCGGAAGCCGCGCCGATGCCGATGATGTCAGGTCCCCATTCTGCAATGTTGACGTAAATCTCGAACATCCGCTCTTTGCTGAGGAGACGGTAGTCTTCAATCAGCCACACCAACGTCATCTCCTCGAATTTTCTGGAAAACACCTTGTTGCGGTTAAGAAACAGGTTCTTGACGAGCTGCATGGTCAGGGTGCTGCCGCCTCGCCGCAGTCGCCCCGCCTTGATGTCGGCGACAAGAGCCTCCCGGATGGACGATTTGATGAATCCGCGGTGCTGGAAGAAGCCGGCGTCCTCGGTGGCGAGGATGGATTTGGTGAGGTAGGGCGGAATCTGGTCGTAGGGGCAGAAGTGCGGGTTGTCCGGCCCGATGGTGACGATGCGGGCGGTGTCGCCGTTCTCGAAGAAAACATAGTCGAAGGGAGCATTGAAGCGGGAGATCCGGTCCGCATCGCCGGTGATGCACACGGAGCGGTCGCGGCTTCCGATGGAAAAGTCGAAGGCGAGGGAATCGATAACGTTGAAGTCGCAGTCGAAAACCAGACGGAAGTCCATCCGTCCGCCGAGCTGAAGGTCGGGGAGGACTTGGAAAAGCCCGTCGGGGAGGGAACCGGTCAGCTGCTTGGCGTCAACGCCTTCTTCATTGACAATGAAGGTGACGTGCGGCTTTTGGGAACCTTTCTTTTCGTAGGCGAAAAAGGGATGGAGTTCCGCATCGTTGAGTTTCAGCACCGAAGTAGAGTCGATGGTGAAGCGGGTGGGGGAGATGGTGAGGTGGAGGCGGGCGGCGGTGGAATCAATGGTGACATCGTGGGTGGCGAGGTAGCGGTGGTTCAGCTGGAGCCCGTCGGCTTCGGCCAGCAGGAGGTAATGGGCACCGGCAGCGTCGGAGCCTTCGTCGGAAATATGGCCCGACAACTGCTTGAATCCGAAACGCATCTGTTTGAGTTCGTTAATGATGGCGAAGCCGTCGTTCCCGTCCAGGGCCGTTAAGGCGGCGCGGTAGCTTCGTGCGGCGTGGTCCAAGCTTCCGTCCAGGGACCATGTGTGATGGGTGGAACCAAAGTGTTCCGCCAGCAGCCCGCGGAGACTTCCATCCTCAATGGCGAAGTCCGACATGCTGTAGCAGAAGTGGCGATTTCGCATATCGGCGGAGAGGGTGAGCGTGTCGATTTTCATCCTCTCCGGAAGGATGTTTCCGACTTTTTGCAGGATGTTCTGCGACAGTTGTTTGAAATCCGAGTGGTTTTCGGTGACTGGGGCATTGAGGGAATCTTTTTTCAAAAGGAAACCGTAATTCCGGTGGTTTTCGCGGTGAACAAGGTGTATGGATGCGGAATGGCAGGCAAGGGCGATCAGGTCGTCGGTCGGTCGTAATCTTTTCACAATTTGGACATCGGCTTTCACATTGGAGAGGCAGAGCAGTGTGTCGGCGGCATCGCGTTCCCGGAGTTGCGCTTTTTCAAAAGAGATGGGGACAATCCCATGGAAATCCATCAGTCCGATGCGGAGTCCGTCGATGGTCAGTTCCGCATTTTTTTCTTTTTCAAAACGCCCGATTTTCTTTTGGATGGCGATCTTTGCAAAAACAGGAAGAAGTAGGTACAGTGTTACAACAAGTACGACGAGTGCGGAAGGGATAATCCACAAGAGATGCTTTTTGTTCATTTCCAAATGATTTGCGCGGCAAAAATAGGAATTATCCGTCACAAATTGTCCTTCATTCAAGGGACTTTCAGGTAAGTGGAATTTTGTTTTCTTTGTTTTATATTGAAAATCAATAAATTGTGTTGGAAAATAAAAAAATCTGTTTTGTATTGTAAAATGGAAATTTTTTCTATTTTTGCAACCTCAAAAGCGGCGGGGTAGCTCAGTTGGTTAGAGCGTCGGATTCATAACCCGGAGGTCTCGAGTTCAACTCTCGATCCCGCCACAAAAAAAGCCGAAACATTACCAAAACAAGTGTTTCGGCTTTTTGTTTTTTCATGTTTTTAATGTACATTTGCAACTTGATTTTGTAAAATGCAATAGACTGTTAATCAATGAAAAAAGCCGATTACATCTTTGAAACGAGTTGGGAAATATGCAATAAGGTAGGAGGAATCTACACAGTTCTCTCTACCAAAGCCCTCACCATCGTCAATGAATACAAAAATAATTACATCTGCATCGGGCCGGATCTGTCGAAGGATGTCGGTTCCAACGATGATTTTGAGGAGGACACGGCCCTGTACCGCAACTGGCGGGAAACCGCGCTCGGCGAAGGACTCCGCATCCGTGTCGGGCATTGGAAGGTGGCGGGCAGTCCTGTTGTCGTCCTGGTGGATTTCACCCCTTATTTCGAGAAGAAGAATGAAATCCTCACCGACCTGTGGCTCCGCTACAAGCTGGATTCCATCAGCGGGCAGTGGGACTATGTGGAACCGCTGCTGTTCGGCTATGCCGCCGGCAAGGTGATCGAGAGCTTCTACCAGTTCTATTGCAGCGCCATGGACAAGATTGTGGCGCAGTTCCACGAATGGATGACCGGCGGCGGCATCCTCTACATAGAGCAGAACGTGCCGCAGATCGCCACCGTCTTCACTACGCATGCCACCGTGCTCGGCCGCTGCGTCGCCGGCAACGGCCTCCCGCTGTACGACAAGATTTCCGCGTACCCCGCATCGGAGACCGCTGTCCGCTTCGGGGTGCAGTCGAAGTTTTCGTTGGAGAACCTCTCCGCACAGGTGGCCGATGCCTATACCACGGTGAGCCAGATCACCGACCGGGAGTGCGTCGCCTTCTTTGGCAAGCACGCCGACAACATCACCATCAACGGTTTCGAGAACGACTTCGTGCCGCAGGGAGAGCTTTACGTCCAGAAACGCGCAGCCGCCCGCCAGAAGCTGCGTGATGTGGCCTCCGCACTCCTCCAGCAACCCATTGCGGAGGATGCCCTGCTGGTGCTCAACAGCGGCCGCTACGAGTTCCGCAACAAGGGAATCGACCTCTTCATCCGCTCCCTCGCCGAACTGCAGGACAAACATCCGCAGCGGGAGGTGGTCGCTTTCATCATGGTGCCCGCCGGCACACGCGGCTGCCGCGAGGAACTGGCCCGCAAGCTGGCCGACAACTGCCGTTTCGACAACGCCGAACATGCCGTCCTCCGCGACTACGCCACGCATACGCTGCATGATCCCTACAATGACCCCATTATCAAGGAGTTGAATCGCCTTGATATCGACAATGCCCCCGAAAACCGCGTCAAGGTGGTCTTCGCACCGGTCTATCTCAACGGCCACGACGGCATCTTCAATCTCAACTATTACGACACCCTCATCGGTTTCGACCTGACGGTTTTCCCGTCGTACTACGAGCCGTGGGGCTACACGCCGTTGGAGAGCATCGCTTTCGGAATCCCCACCGTCACGACTTCACTCGCCGGCTTCGGCGCGTGGGTGAACGAGAATTTCCCTTCACCGCTCGGTGTGACGGTCGTCCAACGCACCGACGACAACGACGATTTCGTCTGCACGCAGATTGTCAGCGCCATTGAGGCGTACGCCTCCCTTGATGAAAAGGCGATGGGCAAAGTGTCGTCAGACGCCAGGGAGATTGCGGCCCACGCCCTCTGGAAAAACCTGTTCGCCAATTATGCAGAGGCATACAGCAAAGCTCTTGACAAGAGTGAGTTGCGTTTTGAATCATTTAAAAATAAAATATCACACGTGAATTACACCACCGTCCGTTACGAAGAAATTTCCCAGCCCAACTGGAAACGCATCACCATCAAGTCGAACCTGCCTTCCAACTTGGAGAAGCTGGAGGAACTGGCCAACAATCTCTGGTGGAGCTGGAATTACGAAGCCCGCGAGCTCTTTATTGAAATCGGCGGCAAGGAGCGCTGGAACGAGTTCAATGAGAATCCGGTCCACCTGCTGCAGATGCTGCCGCTGGATGTGCTCCAGTCGTTCAACACAAACAAGGAGTTTGTTCAAAAACTGGATCGCGTTTACGCTGATTTCAAGCAATATATGAACACGCCTTCTCCGAGAAAAGAGAAGAAAGTGGCCTATTTCAGCATGGAGTTCGGCATCAGCAACGAGCTGAAAATCTATTCCGGCGGCCTGGGCATGCTGGCCGGCGACTATTTGAAGGAGGCCAGCGACTGCAACGTCAACATGGTGGCGGTGGGACTCTTGTACCGCTGCGGTTATTTCGTGCAGCAGATTTCGCCTGCCGGCGAACAGATCAACCTCTATCCGCAGCAGAGTTTCTCGAAGCTGCCGATACATCCCGAACGCGATGAGGAGGGCAACTGGCGCACCATCACCATCGCCTTGCCAGGACGGCAGCTGTACGCCCGCATCTGGCGGGTGAATGTGGGCCGCATCAAGCTCTATCTGCTTGACACTGATATGGATAAAAACCCCCATGACGACCGCGCCATCACTGCCAACCTGTACGGTGGCGACTGGGAAAACCGCCTGAAACAGGAACTGTTGCTCGGTGTCGGCGGTGTGCGGATGCTCCGTCTGTTGGGCGAGGAGGCGGAAATCTACCATCTGAACGAAGGCCACGCCTCGTTCCTCTCGCTGGAGCGCACCTACAATATTATGGAAAGCCACCATCTGCCGTTCTATTCGGCGATGGAGCTGGTGCGTGCCTCGTCGCTGTTCACCACGCACACGCCCGTGCCTGCCGGCCACGACGCCTTCAGCGAGGACATGATGCGGGTCTATTTCTCCCGCTATCCCGAGCGTGTCGGCATCAGCTGGGAGGACTTCATGGGGCTGGGCCGCAAAAACGCCCGCAATGCCGACGAGAAGTTCTCGATGAGCATCCTCGCGTGCCGGTTCTGCCAGGAAGTCAACGGGGTGAGCCGCATCCACGGCCGTGTCACCCGCGACATGTTCGAGTACCTTTACGACGGCCGCTTTGCCGCCGAACTCCATATCGGCTATGTCACCAACGGCGTGCATTACCCGACGTGGGCGCACAAGGAGTGGCAGAAGTTCCACAGCGCGGTGTTCGGTGACGGCTACAAGCAGGACATCTCCAACGAGAAGGTGTGGGAGAAAATCGGGAATGCCAAGGACAAGGATATTTGGGATTTGAAGCAGAATCTTCGCAAGGAACTGATTGCCAATGTGAAGGAGCTTGTTGAAATCCAGATGCGGCAGCGCAACGATTCACCGGATTTGATTATGCAGACGGTGAAGGCCATCCGCGACGATGTGCTCACGGTCGGCTTTGCCCGCCGTTTCGCCACCTACAAGCGGGCGCATCTGCTGTTCACCAACGAGGCGAAGCTCCGTTCGCTCGTCAGCGACCCCGTCCGCCCGATGCAGTTCATCTTTGCGGGCAAGGCGCACCCGCACGACAGGGCAGGGCAGGACCTCATACGCCGTATCATCGACTTCTCAAGAAAACCTGAATTCATCGGAAAGATCATTTTTGTGGAAAACTATGATATGATCTTGGCCAAGAAGCTGATATCGGGTTGCGATGTGTGGCTCAACACGCCGACGCGCCCGCTGGAGGCGTCCGGCACGAGCGGCGAGAAGGCCGTGATGAACGGGGTGCTCAACTTCAGCGTGCTTGACGGCTGGTGGGCCGAAGGGTACAAGCCCGGCGCCGGCTGGGCGGTGGACGAACAGATTACCTACGCCGACAACCGCCGCCAGGACGAGCTGGATGCTGCCAACCTCTTCTACACCTTTGAGGAGCAGATCAAGCCCGCCTTCTACAACCGCACCGACGGCATTCCGACCGAGTGGGTGACGATGATGAAGAACAACTTCGCCCTCATTTCGCCCCATTTCACGATGAAACGGCAGCTGGACGACTACTATGAGAAGTTCTACAGCAAACTTTCCGAGCACACGGACATGCTGGAAGCCAACAATTTCGAGAACCTGAACCGGCTGGTGCAGTGGAAGGGCAAGATGCTGGCCTACTGGGGAAATATCGAGGTGATTGGCAACACACTTCCGACCGATCCCGACAGCACCTTCTATCTTGGCGCGACGGGCACGGTCGAGATGAAGGTCAATCTCGGCAACATCCGTCCGGAGGATGTCAAGGTGGAACTGGTCTTCACCCGCCGCGACGGCGACCGCATGGCGTTCTTCAGCAAGCACAGGTTCGACTTCGTGGGCACGGAACATGGCATCAGCACGTTTGTCTGCACCCTCAACGCGAAGGTGGCGGGCGTGTGGGAGTGCGCCATCCGCATGATCCCGCAGCACCCGTTGCTCGCCCACGACATGGAGCTCAATTTGGTGAAATGGTGCTGATGGTGTAGTTGATTGTCAGCAGTTGATAGTCAATAGTTTGTAACTGAAAATTTCCGGACTGGCGAGAGCCCGGATGCGGTTCCGGTGTGCCGGAATGGTGGCGCTGTGCAGGGGAGGGCAGGGGATAGTGTGCGGGGCATGGGCGGGATAGTTTTGCGGGGGTAACGGTACTTTTTTAGTTATGGATTTGCAGAGTGATTATAACGTTAATTAAATACAAGGTTGTTAATCACCATAATAAAGCCCAGTATAGTATGTACGGAGATTTTGGATTAATTGCAACTCCACAATTATATCCATGCCGTACATTCTGTGGTAAAAGATTCCACTCATAGGAATTGATATTGGCGAGAACTGGACATTTTCCTGATTTCAACACAAATAACTTGTAAGATGAAGGCAATGTACATAGTGTTGCTGTATCGTAACTAATCTCGTTGAAATCAAACAATTCTTGAAAGTATGGGAGTAAGTAAGAACAATCGTGTATTTTAACATAGGCCTCTTCTAAAAAAGAGGAATCATATTTTATTGACAGCCCATATTCGGGCCCAACGACAAAATAGTTGTCATCGCTAGACGTGAATTCTCGTATGGCAATTTTCTTGTACATTCTACACAGTTGGTCTCTTTTTAGAGAATCAGAGCAAGTATATAATTCTCCCATGTAATCAGGAGAGAACATACAAAGTGAAGATAAACTACGATCATTTTTGGGTGTTCCAATTATTGTATTAAAGATTAAATCATTATACAAAGGTTCATTTTGAGGGAAAAAGTTATACAAGCTATCAGGAAGAATATAAGACTTCCTCATTATGGACCTATTGACATCTTGACACGATGTAACCACGAAGGTGGCAAAAGCAAGAACTAACAATAAAACACTATTTTTCATAACAAAACATATTAAAACATTTTCTCAAGGGCCTGTATAAGGGGACTTGATTATTTAAAAATAGGTGCCGGTAAATACAAAGTTTTTCCAGTGAATTTTCTTGCCTTTTCTATCCTTAATGGCGCTCACAAAACCATCACCCTGTACATAAAAAAGATATTTATCTTTCTTTCGGTTCAATGTTATTATGTTACAAACTAGCGGGGCGTCGGGATGGATAAAATGATTTATAAAATCATAAAGACGAAAACGATGGCAATACTGTCTTTTTTCTATTTTATGTTTTCCAATAAGCCGGTCCACTTCAAAACATAAACGCAAATCCGTTGTATAGGATGAGTGTTGTGCAAGCAATTCATATAGTTTTTTATCGGTATCAACAAATTCCAATCTGCCCATATTATAAACAATAGTTATGCTATCTTTGAAACCTTCTCCAAAAAAGCATTTGCCTTGTATATGTTCAGGGAGTTTTTGATCTATCATCGTGATGCAATTGATGGTCAAATGATGTTCTTGGGCAACTCCGATAGGACAAATACAGATAATGAATAGTATGGACCAAAATATTCTCATGGTTCTATTCTCAAAAATTGAGCCGCAAACATACAAATCTTTTGGTTACGTTTGCAGGATGCCATTGTCGAAAAAAAGTTTTCAACAACCTTCCCGATTTCTGAATAGGTCTTTTCAACAACCTGTTTTCCTCAAAACCACGCCACAAAAGGGATAAAATCTGCAATTTTTTAACCGTCTAAAAACCAATAAATTGCCCTCTTGACAAAGGGTGTACACATATTGTATCTTTGCCATATTTATTCATTATTTAAAACAAAATTATTATGGCAAAAAACAAGAACATTTTCCAGATTCCGACTACGGATTTCACTTTCAAGAAAATCTTTGGAACAGAGGCGAACAAACGCTTCCTCATCGACTTCCTCAACTGCTTCGTTTCCAAGTACACGGGCATCATCACGGATGTAACCTATTTGCCTACAGAACAGTATGGTTTGAATGACACCGAAAGGCGGGCAGTGTTCGACTTGCTATGCGTTGACCAGAACCAGCAGAACTTCATCATTGAGATGCAGCGGGCGAACCAGCCGGACTTTGCCGAACGGTCGATATTCTACCTCAGCCGTGCCATCAGCGCCAGTATGGAGAAGGGCGGTTACGACTACCACATTCTGCCGACCTATTCCGTGAACCTGCTCGATTTTGAATTGCCGGAGTACAAAAATTCCGGAGAATGTTTCCAAGCCCTTTTCCTTACGGACCAGAAAAATCGGATTCTCACGACAAAAGTGGCAATATTTTACATCAAATTGCGTAATTTTGCCGCCGAAAGCTCCGAACTGACGGAAGGCATGCGAAATTGGCTGGATTTGCTGAAAAACATGCCGAGAATGGATGACAGCGACTACGAGAGGCAGAAACCGCTGTTCAGGGAGCTTCTGGATGTATGTCGAATTTCAAAATTGAACACTATGGAAAAAGAGAACTACCGCAAGAGTGTGCTTGAATACGAGGATGTGCAACTATAATCCCCAAAACAAATTGTACCGACTTCTCAAATCAAATTGTACAGTTTAAACACTCTTTAAGCAGCGTTTACAAGCATCATATCATCATAATTTAGGGCTTGGCCTCGGACGTGCTGACGAAAGACTTTCGCACCCTCAAATGGGTTGCTGTGGAAGTCGTTCCTCGCTATCCAGTCGGCCAGCTCTACAATGGTACTTTTCGAGCTGGTGAAATAGACAAACTTTGTCCCCTTCAGGCAGTTCAGCACGTCCAAATAGTCCGAAAGCCGCCAGTAGCTGGTGTTGGTATAGGTGCCGCAGTCGGTTGACAGATACGGCGGATCGAGGATGAAAATCACGTCGGGCAACCACCGCAGCTGGTTGAAAAGAAGACGGTAGTCCATCGACACCACCTCCACACCTTCAAGGTAGCCCTCACCGTTGTAGTCCTCAAGTCTTATACGATTGTAAAGTGTCTCCTTGGAAAACTCATCGAAGCCGTGAACGTAGTTCATCGTAAAAAGCAAGTTGCTCGATAGGGAGAACCAGTCCACATAGCCCGTATCGTGCCACCGTTTCACCTCGGTTATAACCCGCGACCGCACGGGCTCATCAATGCGCAGCTTGCGCGGCACATCGGCCACGATGGGTCGCAGGGACCGGAGCATTTCATTCGTCCGACCGATATTGGCCAGCCGTTCGCTATAATGGTCGAAATCGTTGTACACCACCCGGCAGTCCGGGCGTGCGCGTTTGATGGTGTGGCTCACAAGGCCGCTGCCGCCGAATAAATCGACAAACACAGCATTTCTTTTCTGTTGCATGGCCATTTCTTCCAGCTGCTTTACAAAGCGGCGTTTCTGCCCCTGAAATGGCAACGGGGCGGTGTTGAATTTCTTCATCTGTTTGTTGGTGAATGTTTTGCAGCATCAGATAATACTTGTTCATAAATGGTTCGGATTAATGGTTTTTTCGATTGATAATTCTTTTACTTTTGCAGCCTCTTACCACATGTAAACAGCAAGCCCTGCACGGTTCGGAGGAACACCCCCAGCTGCCGTACAGGGCTTATATGTTACTAAAGTGGTAAGAGATTTTATTAACAGGCTGGGGGCTTTTTATGCCCGCCCTCGGAGGCAATAGTACTATCCTTGTTCTGCATTTACAGCCACAAACACCATCACATCATCTTTTTCCGGGACATGGGTAAGCAGAACGATTTCCCTGTTTTTCACCTCCAGATAGTCACTTCCCGCCACATACCGTTTGCCGTTGATGAACAGCTGCGAGGTCCCAGCTGCAAAGGTGGAATCAGCAGTAAACGTCACATTCCTGCTGTCTTGGTCTCCTTTGAGGGCAATAACCGTCCGTTCCGCTGTCGTAAGCACTTTCAGTTGTTCCTCAATAGCAGCTATCTTTGCACTCATCGCCTTTTGATAGTTTCCGACAGCTTCATCAATGCTCTCTTCCACCGCTGCGGTGAAACTTTTGTATCCGTCCATTTCGCTCAGCTTCAGTTTCGACACATCCACCGATGCACCCGCCTCGCCCTTTAGTGAGGCCAAAAACTCCTCCTTCGTCCCGCTACCACCATTCTGTTCCTTCCACGTCTCGTACGCCGAAACACTGATGCAGATAGCATCGCTCCACGCCCCGCTGCCGCACTTCACCCGCATGTAGCGGTCCCCCTCCACAAACGGAGTGTGCCAACTGCTTTTGTTGAGCGAATACTGTACTTGTACAGATTCCGCTTTTACGGTCGTAACGCCCAGCGAAGTTGCCAAGTCGCTCATAGAAACTCTGATCGGGTTGCCTTTCCCGTCGAAACCGATGAGAAAATCCGTTGCAACCAGCTTGCTTTTCCTTGTAAAATCAGTGATTTTCATTTCTTTTGGTTTTATTCTGGTTCATTAGTATCATCCTCGCTGTCGTCTTCTGGAGTATCGTCTGTCGAAAGCTCTTCCTCTGTATCGTTTTCTATGGAATCGTCCGAAGGATCATCCGCCGGGAAACTGTTTGCTGGGACAATTCCGTTGCGGGCATAATATTCAACCACACGCTTGTCTTCAACCGCTACATCGGCCAGTTTCACCCCTGACACGTCTGAATCAAGCCGAACGCCGCTCTCCCGTGCCAGCAAGAACATCGCCTCCGCGCTTCCCGCCGCCGTCAATGCGACATCCGCAACCGTTTGTCTGTCCTTCCCTGTCATAGCACCATTCCTTAATTGTCAAGGCTTATCACACCATTCACGGTAATTTGTCCTGTAAAAAGATCATCTGCACATATCCCGTACAATTTACTTGTAGGAATCTTGACACAGGCAACTACAATGTTCCCTACTGATCCTCTTGTTACATCACAATCTATTCCGTGGTTAATGTAGTAGTTATTCCCATTGAAGCAGGCATGTATCGGAAAGACGTCTGGAATGCTGTCACTATCTGGCCATTTGAAAGCCAATCTAAACTCGCTATCAGCGGCAATAGGAAGACCTGTTACTTTCAAGCATATCCGAAACCTTAACTCGTTGACCTTGTACTTTGCAATGAGGATTGGAGCAGGCGATGAATCAACGATCTGCAATGATGTAGATGTATAGTTAGCATCTGCATTATTGTATTTTAAACCATACCTATAAAATGTCAGTGTCCTCCAAAATGCCTTCTCTAATATTTCATCAAAATTGTAACACTTAACTATTTGGCCAAGACTGACAGCAATAGTGTTCGCTGCAGAGGATAGGTTGAGTCGCCTTGTCTCATACACACCCGAATATATGTGCTCATGGGAATCTTCGATGCTATGACTTTCAGAGGCTATAGCATAGCTGTGAACATCACCATTCGCCAAATTAGCCCCCGTCGCAATCTCCAAAATCTCACCCCGCCCCGAGGTGGAGGGATTACTCTGCACGTATGCGAAATTGCCGTATGGGAATCGCACGATGGTATGCTGCGGCAGGTTCAATCCGTTCAAAACTGTTTCCAACAACTGCACGTTATTATGCAGCAGTTCCAATGTTTCCGCACACAGCGGATAACCAGCCGGGTCGCTGATGTTAAGTAATCTGTCCATAATTTGCTTGTTTTATGTATAATACTCTATTCTATATCCAATTCCGTAAAGTTTGAAAATGTTCACCAGCCTTCGCACTTTCCCTTCATCAATGGAATAATCGTTGTCGGGATCGTGCATTTGCGCTGGAATGCGCACGATGAAAGGACGCGCACCCCATGTGATGCCCAATGTGAGGCGTACAACAGGGTTGAGCTTCACTGGCAGATGACTGGCAGCTGGGTAAACAAGTACTTCGTTACCTTCCACACCGTCCACCACTTGGATTGGAGCATTTGCCGGATTGTCCGGATAGGGGTCGAAGCCTCCGCTACTAAGACTTTCATGGAAATAGTCGTTCAGCATCTCCTGCAGGCTGGCGGCGGTGCAGTTGTAGTTGAGGTACCACAGTTTTTCTTCCCGATACAACGTGAAATCAGTGTGGATTTCCCGAAAAGGACGCACCAGCACTTCTATGAAGGCGAGCAGGGTCGTTCCTCGCAGAGCCTGCGGGAGCAACCCCTTGGCAAATTTCCCGAAGTTTATGTTATACTCTCCCATATCTTATAAAAGTGGCACTGCCGTTATTTCCGTATTCTCTTCGTCCAGTTCGTACCAGCCCGACACAGGCACGTCGCGGGTGGCGTTCTCTATCTGGTGCTCGTTTTCGCCGACAGGTTTAGCGTATGCGTCGTTCACCTCGATGATGCTCAAACCCTCCACGACTTGCAGATGGTCCACCAGTCCCATCGTGGTAAACACGCCGTTGAAGTCAATGCCCTGTAGGTGGGCGACAATCTCTTGTTTCACAAAATCCTCCACCTCACTCGCTTCCACTTTCACGGGGTCGTAGTACACAGTCATCACCAAGCGGAGTTTGTCGGCATTTTGGTTCACAAAGCGGATGGGGATGCCTGCCGGTTTCTGACGGTTCATATAGAAAATGAAAGCGCCCAATTCCCCATCTGGGTCGGTTGCCAGCGGGTCGGTTCTCAGCGGTTCCAATGCTCCCGGTTCACCTTTCGCCACCTTCATCTTGATGCCGAATTCCAGTTCCTCCACCGACACCTGACTTACGATCTGTTCAGCGGGATTACCAAAGGTGAACTGGCGTGCCACCTTCTCGTACCACCCCTTGTGCCCATACCGCTCGTTGGCCACGATTTCGTCCACATCCGCCTTGAACCAGTCCATCATGTGTTCCAAAGCGACGGCACAGGTAGCCACGATGTAAATAAGGCACGTCTCCACGCTCACTGCACTGAAATGCTCATCGTAGTATGGTACTCGGTCAAGTTCAGAGCGGTTTACGTCGTAGGTGAGACCGAATTTCTCGCACAGAGTCTCGTTCATCACGAACTCCGCCTTCATCACGTTTGCTATCTCTTTAATTGTACTTGCCATAATTCTCAACTTTTAACTCTCAACTTTTAACTCAACAATAATTTCCCCGTCCACCAGTTCCACACGTTCCGCCTCAATGAGGCACTGCCTCAGCTGGCTCTTCACGCTGCCTGCCCAGAACGGATCAGGTGTGCCGCCAATCATGTTCCGGGCGTTGCCGCCCAGCAGAGGGGCGTGCTTGTACTCGCCGGTGAATGCGCCGATAAGGTGCTGTGCACACTGCGCCCGGTTGTCGCCGATGGCGATATGCCCGTCCTTCACTACAAAGTCCCCGTTGTCATCTACCAGTATCCCTTTCATATCAGTGTGTTATTTTAGTGTCTTCCATTTCACTTTGTTCAGTAATGTGCAACTGGTTTCCTATCCAAGCTGATGTTGACAGGGCAGTTTTTAATGCCGCTCCTCCATCTTGTGCCACAGGTCTCCAGCCTGACAATGCGTTTTTCAAGTTATTGATGTCTTTTTCAATAAAGTTCAATTTTTTTGTTAACTCTTTTATCTTTACCAACCCCTCATTCTCCCCTCCGTTGAAAATGATTTTGCTTTCCGCGTCAACGGTGATTTTGTCAATGGCAGAGTACTGCGAAACAAACCAGTACAGGCCGTCGATGGAGGTGATCAGCACATGTGAATCTTTCTTGGGTACAATCACCACACCTTCGTTTTCGGTGGTGCTACAGTTCAGTCGTACCTCTTTGATTTCCATCTCATCGAATACGCGCAGCACGGTGCATTTCGCCCCCTCCACACTGACCACCTTGGCCACGTATGTTTGAAAGGGTTCCTTGCCCACTATCGCTCTCAGCGACTTTGCACATTCTCTTTCTTTGCTCATTGTACTACCTCCGATTTTAGTTCGGGACCCAGCGTGATGGTCTGCCGGTAGCCCGATGTGCTGAATTTATAGTCAACCGCCGTCACTTGGAACCGCTTGCCGTCCCTTTCCGGACGTTCGGCATCTTTCAGTCTCACCACGTCGCCCTTACGCACGAATGGGACTCCAAAGGCCTCAATGGTGCCGTCCATGTGGTCGCATTTCAGTTCCTTCAGCTTGTTTTCAGCGAACTCCTTCAGTACCTTTTCGGTGGTGCATTCAGAACAAAAAAAGTGCTGCATATTGCAATCTGTTGTGTCTTCTGGCACGGTCACCTCTATTTTCGTGTTGTCAGCGTTGATATGTGTGGCTTTCACGGCATATTTCACGTCCTCCGCCAATGTGTATTTTAGGCTGTCGCTGATTTGGTTCCGGGTGGGATCAAACGTGATTGTCCGATAGTTGTTTGTTTTCTTCTTGTTGATCAGCACATAGAATATGCCGTCTTGGAAGAAACCGTAGAACCAGTCGAACTGTTTTCCCAGTTTGTCAAGAAAGACGCTCAATGGGTTCGCATCCACGGTCACCGTACCGAAGTCCACATCATCGGGACACTCCACCCGCAGATCCGGGACATAGCGCTTCAGGAATGTCACAATGTTGAAGTTGGGAATCACCTCGGCCTTCACATCGGTTGTCTTGAACAGACGCATCTCGTTCTCGCAGGTAATTACTATCGGAGTGCCGTTTTCAACGGTATTTACATACCCGTGAAACAGCGTTTCCATGCCGTATTCCTTGTAACCCGCCTGAATGGTGATTTCATCGTTGCGGCGCACATAGTCCAGCAGCGATTTGCCTTGCCACTGCATCTTGCGTGGCACCTTCACTATGGCCTTGTCCGTCATACTCACGCACGATGTATTAACCTCTATGCTGTTCACATAGTCAAAGGTAACGATTTTATTCGTACTTTTGCTGCGGATTTCAACTTTGCACTGGAGGTTCAACATCGTAAATCGTATATTATGAAAAAGTTACTTTCTTTCTTGTTTGTTTTGTTGGTTCTGGGTTCTGTTTATGCGGCTGAACCCGATAGCCTGTTGTTGGTTGAAAATTCTTTCCGGAATCCTACTCTTGACAAAGACAACTGTACCTGTAATGGTATTCCTCTGTTTGGGAAAGTGGAAGTCGTAACCACTGGTGCTGATTTTAAAGTAGAAGTTGTAACCATTGGAGCAGATCTTAAGGTTGAACCTGTAACTATTGGACCAACACGGTGTGGACAGTGGGAGTTCGTTACCATAGGAGCTGATTTCAAGATAGAGTTTGTTACCATAGGAGCTGATTTCAAGATAGAATATGTTACAATTGGTCCTGGCATAAATGATTAGTCATTAACTAAAAAATCGTAATCTTCATCGCTGTCAAATTGCAGCTCAATGGGCAAAGTGTTGAAGTACTTGAGTCCTTTTTGATCAAATGCGGCTTCTTTCAACGCCAATTTGTTGATGTCAAAAATGTCAAGATAGGCACTGCTGCAGCTGATACTTGAGGCACTTTTCAAAATCTTCACCAACAGTTTCAAGTCCTCGTGCGGGAATTTGCCCTGCTCCCCTATCAGGTTCCCATGAACCTTCACTTCATAATCATTCCGCTGGATGCGCTCCTTCACTGTTCCTGTACGGTTGACTAACTGCGTGGACACAATTTTGTTCTTTTGGGTCACGTCAATCTCCACCCCGATCAGGTAGATGATGGTGCCGTCGTCCGATTTCAGAATCAGCTCATTGTCGGCTTCGGAAGGACCGGTCACAATGCCCACCGGCGAAACGGTGTTTTGCGGGCGCAGTTTGTCCTCGTAGGTATATACAGGAATTACCGGCTGGAGGGCCGCCCCATATATTCCCTGCTTGGCCGCAGCCACACCGGCGGTGGAACCTGCCTGCCTTGCCGCAGCAGCGGAGGTGGCACCAATGTAGTGCAACTCTTTCCTTCCCGGTATATGTATGACGATTCTCGACATGACCGTAGTTTATGGGTTATTGTGCTGCATAGTTCACATCGTTCAATATCATCTGCAGGGCGTTACTCAGTCTCCACATGAAGTCGCTCGCGCTCTCGGGGTTGTCGTTGCTGCTGTTGAAGTAGTTCTGCACCCCGTTCACCAGTCCGTCGTTGATGGTGATGTTGAAATTCTTGATGTTCTTTCCGCCGGATGAAATCTTGGTGGAGGCATCCGACAGATCGTTGTTTACGGTGGCGTTGTTGTTGGTCTCGTTCACCTCGCCGCTCATGCCCAGTTCCGCCTTCAGCTTGTCGGTGGTGCTTTTGAGGGTCACACTTTTGTCCCATTGAAGGCTCACCTTGTCGAAGGCGTGCCGGGCTTTTTCCAAATGCTCCTTCTCCACCTTGGCGGCTCCGGCTATCTTTTCCGCCCGTTCCTTTATGTCGCTCTGCACTTTTTTCAGGGCGGCAAGGTTCTCATCCTCATCGCCTATGCCGACAGCAATCTTGAACTTGTACCATCCCTCCTTGATTTTGTCGATGCCCATCATAATCGCATTGACCATCGTGGTGAAGTACAGCTTCACACCGTCCACGTATGCGTAGAATGTCTCTTTGGCAAATGTCACCACGGCATCCCACAGGGTTCCCCAACCCTTGATTTTCAGGCAGAGGAAAACAATCACGCCAACGAGAACAATAATGCCGGCTATGATTAAACCGATTGGATTAGCCGTCATAACTGCATTCAGCACAGCTTGAACGCCCGCCCACATTTTCGTGGCGGCACCCACTATCTTGGTTGCTATGGCGTGCGCGTTCACGGCGATGGTCAGTGCAGCAATGGCACCGGTGATACCAACAATGATGGGCCAGAAATTCTGGAAGAAGTCCATCAGTCCGTAAAACGCATTGATGGCCGTATTCACTGCAGGCACCAGTGCGGCCTGTAGTTTTACATACACCTGTCCGATGTACTCCTTCAGGTCACCGAAACTCATGGCGGCCTGTTGCACTTTGCCCTCTGGTGTGTTGGCAAGAGCCTCGTTCACTCCACCTACAGAGTTGCTAATAACATCAGCCAGTACTGCAGCTCTTTCCTCCTCTGTACCAAATTTCAGGATTTTCTCTTGGGCCTCATCAAACTTGTAACCATAGCGGCTCAATGCTCCCACCTGCCCATCCATCACTTTGCCCATCATAGTGGCTATACCTACGGCGCTCTCTTGCGAAGCGTTCAATCCATATTGTTGTGCCACCATGTCATTCATTACGGGCATGAGTTTTTTCAGAGTTTCCGACTTGGTGAGGTAAGTACCCAGTTCCTGTGCCCCGGCCAGTTGAACTTCGTCACCAATAACGCCTAATTGCTGCTGTACAGAGGCCAACTGCTTGATACTGTCAATCTCTTCCATTGACGCGCCCATAGTGTTGTTCATCACTTGCGCCAGTTTGCTTTCGGCTTCTTGCTGCAGCTTGCTCGCGTCAGTGAACTCCCGCATCTTATTTGTTACATTACTGATGGCCCCTACAATGTTGTTGAGCTTAAATGCAAAATTACCTATTTTATCAAATAACGATTCCGTTTTTTTTGCAGTCTCTTCCGCTGTCTTTTTCAACTGGTCAAACTGTACGTTCAACTGTTGAATCACAACCGGCGCATTGCCCAGGACCTGAATGGTAAGATTTACAGTATTGTCGGCCATCGTATTGTTTTTTTGTTTACTTTTGCAGCGTTATGATTGCATTGCTGGTATTACTCGGACTTTTGGTGGTGGCTGCGGTGGTTGCAGTAGGGTTAGTAGTGGCTTTTATTGTGGCTGTAGTCAAGTATCGTAATGGCACGCTTACCAAGGAGGAACTTGAAAAAAACAGCAAAAAAGTTCAGGAAAGTTTCCGTGAGAAGTACGATAACTGGAGAAAAAGTCCGACTTGGTACGACAGAACATTTGGTTACAGGTAATGTTTTATTTCCCTCCGGCCTCATCCTTCCGTATCTTTTCCAGGGCGGCGATTGCCGTGGCCCATTCTTCGTCATCCAGTTGTTCCGGGTCAATGTGGAAATGGTACCGTAGCAGGTAGTCCATTTCCACATATCCGTTGCGGCTGACGTTCGCCCGGGCCGCCCCTATAGCTTTTTTAGTTCAGCCTCCTTGATTTCAATGAGCTTTACCAACTGAGACGACACGCCGAAGAATTTCTCATCGTCGGTCTTGATGGTTTCGTCTCCGCCCAGCCAGCAATTCTCCAACAGTATTTCGTTGGCACGGATGGGGTCGTTGGTTCCCACCGATGCCACAGCCTTCATGGTGGTGCGGTCGGGTTTCTTCAGGTAGCACACGCTGCCGTCCACTTCTATCTGATAAATGTCCTTGTGCAGGGCTTTCCAATGGGCGAGCTGCTCTTCTGTCGCCTGTCCGATTAAAGTCTTTTTCATTGCTGTTTCAATTAGGTTTATTTCCACTTAATACTTCCCACAACCAACTCAAAGTCGGTGTAGTTGGAGGTGTCGCCCTCCTTCACTTCCACACCGTCATCCTTGAACTGCGCGTCACGGATGACATGGGTCACGATCTTCTGCCCGTTCACGGGGAGGAACTGCACTATGATGTCAAAGGGAGCAATGTCCTGCAGTCGTCCGGTGGGTGAGGCAGCACGAATGGCTTCCACTTCGCCGCGCTCCAGCCCGATGGAGGCGGTCGGTTCAATCTTGCCGTAACCGCGCCCAACGGGAGCCTGTCCCGCACCATAGATGTTCTCAATGGTCTGGCTGTCCTTGTAGGAAATCTTGTTGATGCCGGTTACCGGCACGCCGGCGATGGCCACAGAAAGGTTGCTCCAGCTGTGCAGCACGCCGTTGATAAGAGTATTGTGTCTGATTCCGTTCATGATTATTGGTTTTTTAACTATCAATATTGTACGGGCGAATCATCATTCACCCTAATTCAACGAGCTGGTGAATCCAATCTTCACATGCACCTTGCGCATCACGCCCTTCGGCACGTTCTTGATAAGAATCTCCACCTGCGAGGTGGCCAGCACGTTCTGGTCCGGGTCGATCTCGGCGCGGTAGCCGCTCAGTTCGCCGGCCTTCTCCATATCCTCCAGCGCCTTGCCGGCGGTGGTCTCGAGGAACGCCACCATGGGCGCGTCCAGCTTGCCGGTCTCGGCATCCACCTTCAGCGGGCTGTTCAGGTACGGCAGCAGGTTGGCGCGCACGCCCCGGCACGCCTTGTCGATGGTGCGCACGTTCTCAATGTAGGCATAGTCGCTGGTGGCTTCGTCCAAGGTGTGGCTGTCATTGAAGTAGTTGTCGGCATTGCCCACGTGGGTACGCACGAAGATGTAGCGGTTTTTGTGGATCAGATCCTGATCATTGTCACTCACCTCGCTGATAGGTTTGTCGCAGATGAGGCCGGGTACGACCAGTCCCAACGGGAAATTGCCTACCCAGGCGATGCACTCATGCACCGCTGCCTTGCTCACCGCACCGAGGCAAGTGCCGATGCAGCCGTAGTAGGCATAGTGTCCCAGCTTGCCGAGCAGTTCCGGGTCAAGGTCGCAGCCCACCAGCATCGACACGTTGCACCGTCCAGCTGCAATAGATTGGTTGCCGGCAGTGAGTTCGGTTAATTTGTAGTGTGATTCTGCACCATGAGAAAATGACAGAACGGCATCGCTGGGTGTAGTATCATTAGGATTTTCCACCGTCATGGTGCAGCCATTGGTGGTGCAGATGAGGCTCAGCGGTTTGTGTTCGCGTTCAAGGTCGCTTACTGAGTGGAGGGTGTGGTCAGCGCATTTCTCTTGGTATTTGCCAATTTCTCCGTCCAATTTTGTGGTGAAAATGCCGCACTGTCGTATGCTTCCGCCCGCCCAGTTTTGGAGTGCTTCAATGTCGGCGGCGGCAATGAAATCGCCGACGATCTTGATGCCAAGGTACAGCGTGCCTTCGGGGTTCATCCGGAAGAACTCCTTCACATGGTACACCACCGCGTTTCCGGCGGCCTTCGCCTTGTACTGATCCGCTGTGTTGTCGGCATACAGGTCTGACAGTTCCTGCTCCACTATGCCGTTTCCGAGCGAAGCCAGTTCTTCAGGATAGCGCAACTTGGCTACATAGAGGTCGTGGGTGCCATCGGGCTTCTCAATAGTGGTGAAGTAACGTTCGCCGCTCTCACTGGTAAGGTCTGAGGCTACCAGTTCGGGAAGCAGCATCAGCAGTCCGCTGATAGGATCTTCGTTGGCGGCTTTTCTGCCCATGCCGCCGTTGGTTTTGGTGAATTTGATGTCGTTCATTTTCTAATCGTTTTGGTTTGGGATTGGTTCAGGTTCTGTTTCGGGTTCAAGACACGGTACACCACATTTCTCCTCTTCACTCTCAACTTTTAACTTTTCATTCTCAACTCTTAACTCCCTCACGTGGTTCCACGCCTTGGTGGCCGTGTTGAAACACAAGCCGTCGGCGGTCACCCATTTCCCTTCACGGAGAACGACGGCCGGCGGCTGCGCTATACTGTTCTTTTCTGTTTTCTTCTTTGACATATTGTTCGGATTTTATGGTTTATATAGACGTACCCTGGTACGTATCTTGATCTTTGTTACAGACGTATCATGATACGTCTCTACTTTTAACTTTTCACTCTCCACTCTTAACTGATATGCTGTCCACCTCAAGGATGTACTTGCGTTCCTGCGGCATCGTAATGGTGCCCTTATTGTTGCGACCGTACACGATGTTGCGGCTCTTGTCGGTCACGTACAGTTCCACGTCCAGCAGTGTCATCCTACGCTTCAGCAGACTGTCGATGATTGCGCTCTGCTCCTTCACCTGTGCCTTCAGCGTCTTCACATGCTTGTGGCTCTCGGCATACAGCACGCTCATCACCGCAATGCCGGTGCACATCAGAGCTGCAATAACTATCTTTAACCAGGTTTTCATCGCTAATAAATTGGTATTTAATATTCGATTCCGGCGGCATCCATCAATTTTTCGTAGCGTGCTACGGTTTTCTCCAGACGGCTCACGCTTTTCACTTTTGCGTCCATGGAGGCAACTTGCTCTTGAAGGTGTTCAATGCGCTGGTTTTGCTGCTTCACCTCCTCCGACAGGCCCTCAATCTTGACCGCATCAGATGCACGCTGTGCCAGCAGTTTGTCAATCTGTTCCTGTAAGCTGTTCACAATTTTCTTCCAGGTTTCCACAGCCGCGTCGATGTTTTCAAGGGCAGCCCCTTTGGCTTCCTCTTTCGCCTTGGCCTTCACGCTGCGCAGCGTGGCCAACGTCACAATGATGCCGCTGGTCAGCACAAGGTTCAAAATTCCCGATATGATTGCGAATATTTCCATCTTTCAGTTTTCTGTTTTCAGTTTTCAATTTTCCGTTGCATCCTGAACCCAGCCTCCACGTCGGCCATGTTTGCCGGCACGCCGTTTTCGCAGTGGCTCATGGCGGCGACTATCTTGCGATAGTCGCCGCCAGATTCCGCCGTGAGCACCTTGGTTCTTCCCACGCCACTGCGTTTCTCCACGTTGGCGATATAGGCCTCTGTGTTGTTCTCTGTGGGGGGTGCCCACGCCCGGATGATCTTCTCAATAGTGTTCCGCCCCTGGGCAAGATAGGTACCCAGCACCACGAAGGCCGCACGGTAGCCGTAGGCCATTGTGGTGAACTGCTTGAACTCCCGGTCGCTTCCGGGGACCACCTCGCCTTGGAAGTGGTCTCCGTTGCGCCGGATGTTCAGCGGGTTATTGTTGCGTATGCCTCTGGGTATAGCCATAGTTGAACTTTTAACTTTTAACTCTCAACTTTTAACTATTGAATCAGTTGCCACGTGCTGCCGTCACACACCAGCTCGTAGCACACGGTGGTGTTGGCCACACCGGTAAGGGTGGCGCAGGTAGTGTCGGCATCACTCTTCAGGGTCACGTCGTACTTAGTCGCCCCGTTAATCCATCTCACCATCAGGCGTGCTCCGGTAACAATATCGGTAAGCGCTGCCACAAGGGTGATGGCTCCGGTAAGTTCCCCTTTCGTGAAATCCACCAGAGTACAGAGTGCATGTTCCGTGTCCACATCCACGCTGACTGAACCCTCCAGACTATCATCCTGAATGATGTCAAGCGGATTCTTATCATTGTTCATGATGAGAAGACCTGTCACTGGATACCAGTCGTCGCCGTCCCATACCATCTCATAGCACATAACGAGACCTTCCGACACGAATGGGGATTTACCATTGACCGCCACTTCCACGCCGTCGCCCTTAAACTTGACAAGCAGGCGCGAACCTCTCTGAAGGTCTTTGGGGTTATTTACCGTAAGACGTACTCCGCTGCTATCTGCAAATTCACCAAGGTCCAAGAGGGTTTCCGTGCGTTCCACATTGACGAGGGCCTCGAATACGCTATCAGCCCCCTGCACGGTTTGCACATTCACCACCTCGAAGGTCGGGAACTGCACCTCAATCTTTTTGCCGTTGTCGGCTTCAATTTCGGGGGCCACGAAACCGTAGCTCGCCCCGTTTTTCTTATTGATAAACATTGTTTCTCCTTTCTTTAAATGGTTCTTTCTGGTTGCTTGTTGCGAGACGCGCTACAGCACGTCTCTACAACTCTCAACTTTTAACTCTCAACTTTTAACTGGCATGGTATTCCTGGATCAGTCCGAGAACGCCCTTGCCGTCGGCGCGGCGGGCGCGGCCGCCGAGGCGCTGCAGGAAGCTGTAGATGTCACCATAATAGGTGGGGTCGCCTTCGTTGACGAACATCTCGGTGGAGCCCATGGCGCGAGCCACGCACACCGGATGCCAGAACAGGCCGTAGCAACAGTCGGTGGTGCCTCCTGCCTGCGTGCCGTGCTCAATGGCTTCGTATTGCTCCACAGTATAGGTGAGGTCGGTGGAAGTCCAGCGGAAGTACTTTTGACCGCTCACAGCCGTAAGGGTGGAGTTGGAAGCAAGCAGGGTGGTGGCGCGTTCCTCGATGCTGAAACCTTCCAGCTTGATAAGTCTGCCATTCGCGTGATCGTAAATGGCGTTCAGACGGTCGTTGTTCGAGCTGCGCACGTCAGAGCAGAGTTGCTCGTACATCTCGGAGTTGAGCACCACATAGCGGTCGCTCTTGGGGATGCCCCATTTGTCGAAGATGAGTTTCGCCTTGGAGAAATCCGCCACAGTGACACCTGTACGCAGGTTGGATCCGTGGATGGTGTTGTTGGCGTGCTTCGTGCCGGTGGCCTTGATGAAGTAGGTGGGTCTCCAGTTGTAAAGCATGGCCTCAGCGGTCAGCTGGCGGAGGTACATCATATCCTCGGTCATACAGCTGTCCATCTTGTCGTAGCTCAGTTCCACTTTGTCGGCATACGGGATGAAGCGCGGGTCGGTCGTAAATTCGTCAAGGGCGTAGGTGATGTCCACATCCATACGGCGGGTGATGGTGGCCGGAAGCGAGGCTCTGTTGCGTTCCACGCCGCTGGGCGAACCTGCCTGCGGGATATGCACCACTGTTCCTCCGATCACATACTGCGACTCATCTACGGAGTGAAGGAGGAACTCATTGTCCTTGAAAAGGTTCCCTACAATATAATCAGTCCAGATTTCCGGAGTGACGGCCATTCCCAAGGAACCGGCGGGAATGTGCACAAAGTTGGCACCCACGAAAGTGGCTATGCCAAATACGGGAGCGGTGGCCGCACCCACGAAACACGACACCATCAGGGCCATGCATAAACTCAAAATAAATTGTAATCGTTTCATGATGCTTTGTTTTAAGGTTTTAGTTTTCCAATTTGTGCCCGAATTTCGCCTCATAGAGTTCGGCGTAACGTGCGGGGTTGTTCTGTTTCAGGTTTTCCAGTTTGCCGGAGCGGTGGTACTTGTCCCAGTCCCAGTCTGCTTCGTCCTTAGCAACGGAGCCCTTTTCAAGCTGGTTCTTCACACGTTCCACCGGTTTCATCCGGTTCAGCACCTTCTCGGTGTTCTCGTAGTCCTGCTCGGCCAGCTTGGTGTAGGCCTCGCGGTCTTCCTCGCTGATGCGTTTGTCGGCGATGGCGGAATCAACAAGGGCTTTCACTTTGCTCTTCTCGAATTCCTTCACGCGGTTCTCCAGACTGACAACTTTGTCCTTTTCGGCCTGAAGCTGCTGGCTGAGCTGCGTTCTCTCGTTCACCGCAGTACGCACGCCGGCAAGGATTTCGGCCTCCGTGGAGGTCTCGCTGATGTTCAATGCGGCTGCAAATGCTTTTTCATCCATTTTTTGTTGTTTTAGGTTAATAATTTGATTGTTATAGAAGTTGAAGGCGCTGCGGGCGTCCGTAATGCTCTCCAACTCCTTGATTTTCATGCTTGTGTTTACAATCTCGTCGCATAGTCCCGCCTTCACCGCCTCTTCCGCGCTCATCCAGTGGTCAAGGCCGTCGAACCAGCGGTTGCGGGTTTCCTCAACAGTCAATCCCGTTCGGGCTGCTGTCATCTCGATGAGCGTCTTTTCAAAGCTGTCCATCATGTCGGCGGCGGCGCGTGTTTCGTCGCTGTTGCCATACACATAGCCGCTCACGCGATGGTACATAAACTTGGCGTGGCGGGCGGCCTTCACGCGGTGCTTCGGATTGGTGATCAGCACGGCCATCATCGAGGCCGCAATGCCGTCCACCACCCACGTGATGTCCACGTCCGTGCGGTCCAGATAGTTGAACAGGGCACTGCCCTGCGCCACCTCGCCGCCGTCGCTGTTCACGTAGAAAGTGAATGAGCGTACACCCTCCTTGCGTTTCGCCTCGATGTCAGCGATCAGCTTGTTGGTGTCAATGTCCATTTCCCGTCCGATGATGCCGTACAGGTACATCTCGAAACTCTCCGTCGTCTTTGCCTTGTTTTGTTTTGCCATTGTTTTTACTTTTTCATAATTGAAAACTGTTTGGTTTGTAAACTTGAGGCTGCAAAAATACACCCCGCTTTCGACATATTTTTATTTTGTATATATCTATACCATAACCATATACCCCTTTGCAGCATTTGCCGTTTCCATTGTGTTTCCATACTATTTTTGCCGTGGTTTTTTAAGACGGAACTATGGCAGAACTGACAAGAGAACAGAAAAAGGACTACGCCCGCCAGTTATACTTGAACGATTCAAGTATAACCCAGGCCGAGATTGCCGAGAAGGTGGGTGTAAGCAAGGTGACAATATGCAAATGGGTCAAGGAAGGCAAATGGGAGGAACTCCAAACCTCGCTGCTGGTCGGCAAGGAGGAGCAGCTGGCCCGTCTCTACAAGCAGCTGAAACGGCTGAACGACGCAATCGAGGAGCGTGACGAAGGCAAGGACTTCGCAGGATCCAAAGATGCGGACGCCATCCTCAAAATCACCGCCGCCATCCGTAACCTTGAAACCGAAACCAACATCGCCGAGAAGATGGCCACCGGCAAGGAGTTCCTTTCCTTCGTCCGCCGCACCTCCGGGTTCGACACCAGCAAGGAGGTCGCCCGCCTCTTCAATGCCTACATCAAATCCTGTCTGTAATATGGCCAAGATACGCAAACCTACCGACAAACAGCTGCTCAAGGATTGGGAGGAATACTACAGCCAGTTTATCTCCGACGTGGAGGTTGACAGCTCCGAAAGCGAGATAGAGCGACAGAAGCGGATTGCACATCTGGAGGCCAATCCGGAAGAGTGGTTCAAATACTATTTCCCGAAGTACTGCACAGCGGAACCAGCACCGTTCCATATAGCGGCCACCAAACGCCTATTGGCACACCGCCGCTGGTACGAGGTACGTGCCTGGAGCCGTGAACTGGCCAAGTCCGCACGTTCCATGTTTGAGGTGCTTTATCTGGCACTCACTGGCAAGATCCGCAACTTCCTGATGGTGTCGAACAGCTACGACAACGCCTGCCGCCTGATGCTGCCGTTTATGATGCAGCTGGAAAAGAACCTGCGCATCATCAACGACTACGGCGAACAGGTGGTGGCTGGCCACTGGGAAGCCGGTGAGTTCATCGCCAAGTGTGGATGCTCATTCCGTGCGCTGGGCGCGGGACAGTCGCCCCGTGGCACCCGTAACGAAGCCGCACGTCCCGACTTCATCCTCATCGACGATATTGACACCGACGAAGAGTGCCGCAACCCCGACCGCATCAAGCAGAAATGGGACTGGATCGAACAGGCGCTTATCCCAACCATCTCCGTTTCCGGCGACGCCCGCATCCTGTTCAACGGTAACGTCATCGCCAAGGATTGCTGCATCGCCCGTGCCGGAAAGGCCGCCGACAAGTTCGACATCATCAATATCCGCGACAAGAACGGAAAATCATCCTGGAGCAAGAACAGCGAAGAGGACATCGACTTCATCCTCTCCAAGATCAGTACCCGCGCCGCACAGCAGGAGTACTTCAACAACCCGCTGTCGGAGGGCGATGTGTTCAAGGAACTGACGTGGGGCAAGGTGCCGAACGCCAACCGTTTCCGGCACATCATCATCTACGGTGACCCCGCCCCGTCGAACTCTAAGAACAAAGCCGATTCTATGAAGGCCGTTTGCGCCGTGGCGATGCTCGACGGGGTGTTCTACATCCTGCGCTGCCGCCTCGATCACGCCACCAACTCCGAATTCGTGGACTGGTTCTACGACATCAACGGGAGTTTCGACGGAACTTCCGCACAGCTCTACAACTATGTGGAGAACAACACCCTTCAGGATCCTTTTTACGAACAGGTGTTCATCCCCCTGTTTGCAGCCAAGGGCAAGGAGAAAGGCCATTATCTGAATATGGTGCCCGACACCCGAAAGAAACCCGACAAGTTCAGCCGTATCGAGGGCAACCTTGAACCCCTCAACCGCAACTGCCGGCTCGTGTTCAACGAGGCCGAGCGGGGCAACCCCCACATGGAGCGGCTGGCCGAACAGTTCCTGCTGGTCACCCCGCAGCTCAAAGCGCCCGCCGACGGTCCCGACTGCGTGGAAGGCGGCGTGTTCATCGCCGCACAGAAGGCGCGGCAGCAGTCGGCAGAACAGCTTATACTGGGCAAGCGCCCTCGAAATAAACGACGTGTTTAACCTTAATGTTTAACCAAAATGATTGAATTATGCAAACGACTTATCAGATTTCTTCAGGTACGCAACGCCATCCGTCATGCAGACAGGATGCAAAAGTTAACCGGCAAACGACACTATGTCATACAAGTGTTCAGAAAGATAAGGGTGTACGACCGCTCACGTATCAATCTGCTCATCGCCAAGGGAATCCTGCACAAAAGGCTTAAAGACAACCTTGAACTGACCAAAGTGTGCCTCTACTACACCAATCCCAACCAACACCAATCCAAGTTTTAACTGAATATGTATTTACAGCCCGAAGACCTTGAAAAGGGCGCACGCAGCGAGCATATCGCCGTGGTGACCCGTAATACCGACAACGTGCAACAGGCCATCGCCGAGGCACAGGCCGAAGTGGAAAGCTATCTCACCGCCCGCTACGACATCCGCGCCGAGTTCGCAAAGACTGGCGACAGCCGCCTGCCGATGGTGGTGAAGCTCGTGAGGGACATCGCCCTCTACAACTGTTTCAATATCGCCAACCCCGTGTCGATGCCCGAGAACCGCGTGACCTCCTACAACAACGCCATCAAGTTCCTCAAAGAGGTGCAGGCCGAACGTGCCTCCATTGACGGGCTCACCCGCCTCACCGGAACCACCGGCGGTTCATCCTACGTCTCCTTCGGAGGCAACAAAAAACGCAACAACCAATACTAACCTATGGCCGCAAAGAGAAAACCGGGAAAGACCCCCGACAACATCATAGTACAGAATATCCAGATCCACAGAGCCGCGCACAACACGCAGGACATCGAGAACTGGAAGAGCGCCGTCCGGGCGTTCGAGAACATCACCAACCCCAACCGCACCCTCCTGTATGACCTCTACGAGGACATCCTGCTCGACGGGCAGATTGAGGCCACGTGGGGAAAACGCCAGGATGCTGTTCTGAACAAGGAGCTTGTGTTTGTGCGTGACGGCGTGGAGGACGAAGAGATCACCGCAATGCTCAACTCGCCCGATATGCGTCTGCTCATCCGCGAGCTGCACAACAGTATCGCGTGGGGCTACACCCTCATACAGGTGAACGGCATCTGGTACGACTCCGATGAGGAGACCTACAAGGTGGATTTCGACCTCATTCCCCGCAAGCATGTCCATCCGGAAGAGGGATTCGAGTGTGTTAGCAAACAGCAGTCTCTCACTTCCAAGGACTGGCTGTACAAGGAGCTGCCGTTAGCCAACTATATGCTCTGGGCTGGCGACCCCAACGACAAGGGGCTGTTTGTGAAAGCCGCACAGTACGTCATCTACAAGCGTGGCGGCTTCGGCGACTGGAGCCAGTTCGCCGAGATGTTCGGAATGCCCTTCCGTGAGATGATCTACGATGACTACGACGAAGCCACCCGCGCCAAGCTGGAGCAGGGACTTCAGGAGTGGGGCGGTGCCGGCTACAGCATCCATCCCCGCAGCACCGAGCTGAAGATACACGAAACGGGTGGATCCACCGGCAGCAATGAGGTGTATGACCGCCTCATACAGGCCTGCGACGCCTCCATCTCCAAGACCCTCCTCGGCAACACACTCACCACCGAACAGGGCGAGAACGGCGCACGCTCCTTGGGCGAGGTGCACAAGGAGGTGGAGGACGCTAAGACCGAGAGCGACAAACGCTTCCTGCTGGCCATCCTCAACACCCGCTTCCGCGCCATACTCAAACGCTTCGGCATCAATGTGGCAGGCGGCTCCATCTGGTACCGTTCCCCGGATCAGGACTGGAACGCCTTGCAGACGAAATGGAACGTCATCAGCGCCATCAGCGACAAGGTGCCTGTGGATGACGACTATATCTATGAGGAGTTCGACATTCCCAAGCCGGAAAACTACGAGGCAATGAAGGAGGAGATGCGCACGGCCAACAGTTTCACCCCCTTTGAAACACCATTGAACAATCCTTTAAACGGCGGTGACGGAAACGTCCCTCAGCCCAAACGTGGTGCCAACAGTCTGCTCAACCGCCTGAAGAGTTTTTTCTTCTGAGGACAGGCCGAGACCTGTCCGTCCGAAACGCTTTAGCAGAGCTTGACAACCTCTACTTTCACGGCAGCACCGCCGAAGTCCTCGACGCGCTGCGCACCTTCCCCACGCTCTACAACCTCTCCAAACGGGAACTGTACGAGAAGGTGATCAAGGATGTGATGGAGGGCAAAGCCGGCACCATCCACTCCGATGTATATCAGGCCTACTCCGACAACCTGCGCAAAGCCGTGGGCGGCGTGTTCCGTTCCGATGACTACGGCGACAAATACTTTGAGCTGCAGGCACAGCTACAGAGCAACGTGAGCCGTTTTGCCGCCTACAAGGCATACCATCTCACAGAGCAGTTGAAGAAAAAGCGGGAGGAATGGACCAACGACGATGATTTCAAGAATATTGCCAAGGCGATGATGAACACCTTCAACCGATATCAGGCGGCGGAGTACAACACCGCCACCGCCCGTGCCCGCACCGCCAAGCAGTGGAACGACTTCAACGCCGACCCAATCGCCAACGAACTATACCCCAATCTGCGGTGGTTACCCTCCCGCAGCGCAAACCCACGGGAGGAACATCAGGCATTCTATTGGCTGGTCCTGCCCAAAAACGACCTATTCTGGCAGCAGAATCAGCCCGGCAACCTCTGGAACTGCAAATGCGACTGGGAGGAGACCGATGCACCGATTGACACGAAGGAACTGAAAGCCGATGACTTGGCGAAGGCACGCTCCGAAGGTGGAGGCATTCACGCCAATGGTCTCGAGGGCAACCCCGCGGTAACAGGCGAAATCTTCACCCAAGGATGCACGTACTTCCAGCAGGCGGGAAAGGATGCGGCGGTGGAAGTGATAAAGACTGTACGTACTATTGTCAGAGAACAATTTGTCGATTTAGAAAAACACCTAACAACAAGTTTGGGCAATGTTTTGGTAGATAACATAACCATGATAGAGGTGAGCAAGGGATCGGCAACAGATAAAACATATTTTCTCAAACAAGAGATTGCAAGTAATTTTGACAAATACATAGAGAAATTACATCCTCTACAGCCAGAAAATGTTGATTTGTCTCATAATCGCAAAAACAACATTTTTTATAAGAGAAAAAAACAGTTTGAACAGGAAGAAGGTATGAAAGTGTTTTCTTTGGCACTGGGAGAATATACCTTTACGGTTAAATTAGGAAAGTTCAGAAAAGATGGTTCTTACCATCTATACACCATTACTGGATAAAAAAAAAACGACTGCGGGCGAAAAAGGGCTTCGCGCACTGACCAGCCGTTAATCCTTTAGGAAATGCCCGCACCGATTTTCCGCAGACAAGGCGTCAAGGGGTGCAAGCATTTTCAAAGTGCAAAAATACAAAAATTTCAATATACAAACACCAAAAACGAAAAAAATATGGAAAATCAGGAAATTAAAATAGGATTTGGAGAAAACGGAGAAAATGATTATGAGTCTGAAATCATCATCCGTGATTCTTTCAAGAAAGGATTTCACACTCTGACTGTTGAAGAGAATGGGGAAGTCTATTATCAGCAGACCAGACACATTACATGTTACAAGGGAACAGAGACATTCCTTGACAAATTCCTACAGCGATTCACCCCCAACTATGAATCGGAAGAGTCAAAAATCACCAATAGACAACGAAATGAAAAAAATATGGAAAAACCCGAAATTTTAGGAGTCACTATGATTGACTTCCACGAGGAGAACATCACAAAAAAAGACCTCCTGAAGAAACTACAGGAGGCCTTGGACAATTTCACAGAGTGCGAAACACTGCACTCCATCACACTACGTGCTGTTGTCAGGGTTAATCAGAAGCCGAGTCTTGAACAGAAGATAGCTTCTGTACTATCTCGGCTAATTCAGGATGCCGATTCTGCATGTGATTGAAAACTTCATGCAGACACGCTTTGTACTGTTGGATAAATTCCTCTTGCTTCTCTGGAGGAACTACCATCCGTTTGATGGCTTTAACCATTGCAAATGCCTGAATCGACTGCTCAACCGATTCTAATAAAACATCATCTTTAGTCATAGTACTATAATTTAGGGTTAAACAATTTCGCAAAAATACAAAATCAGCATCACTCATGGATATAACGGTAGGTAAGAAATACTATTTTTACGACGATAGAGCAGAACATAGTGTTTGCGTGGCTAATGTTTTAAACGTTTTGCCACATCCTGAGCGAGAGGATGACAGTTTGATTGTCTATCGCTGGTATGGCAAACACAAACAGCGGTGGTTTTATGGCGTAACGGATGAACAGACACAAGGTTTTTGGACAGATTTCTGCCAAAAGGTTGCGAAAAAGTACATCAAAAAACAGCACTAATATGTCCCCCGAACAGTTCCAACAGGAGTTAAACCGTCTCCAAACGGAGTTCAAAGAGCTTTTCGCCAAGTATGCGCCCACCATCGCCGGCAAAACCGCCGTAAGCTACTTCAAGAAGAACTTCCAGAATGAGGCGTGGGGTCGGGTGAAGTGGCAGGAGGTGAAACGCCGCACCGACCCGCACGTGAAAGGCGCAAAAGCCACCCGCAAGATCCTCACCGGTGAAACCGGCGATCTCGCCCGCTCCATTGAAATCAAGTCCATATCCAACGGACAGGTGGTCATCTGGACCGCCCCGTCGGCATTCTCAAAAGAACCCTACGGACGAGTCCACAACGAAGGCCTCCGCGCCGGAAGGGGCAAAGGATTCATTATGCCCAAACGACAGTTTATGGGCGAGAGCGAAGAGCTCAACGCCCTCATCATATCCGAAATAGAACGCAAACTCAAACAAATCACCAAGCAATGAAAAAGCAGCTTTATTTGGCCATCATCGACCGCCTGAAGAACATCCCCGGTGCGGATGACGAACCACTCTTCAAACATTTCGACCTCTGGAACCAGCAGGTGGAGTTCATCGAACAGGAGACCCCATTCCAGACACCTGCCGTCTTCGTGGAGTTCCTGCCCCTGCAATGGCGCACTTTGGGCAACCGCGTGCAGGATGCCGATCTTACCACCCGCCTGCACATCGTCACCGAGTGGCACGCCCTCACCGCCGACTACACCCCGGACGAAGAACAGGAATTGGCACTGGCTTACCTCGATATTGTGGATAGTGTGGTGGCCGCCCTACAGGGTTTCTCCGCACCAAACACCAACACGTGGATGCGCACCCAAACCATCCCCAACCACAACCACGAAAGGTTTGTGGACAGCGTGGAGGAATACATCTGCAAGGTAACGGACAATTCGGCCAACACACCGATGACCGGCATGAATGGCGACGTGATTGTACCGGATAAACGATACGTAACCCTCAATCCTGTGGTCAGCAAGAGCGAATAAAACTGTAGGGCTGTCACAGTGTGGCAGCCCTACATTGTAATAGCCCTATAACTTTTAACTAATCAAACAACGATAGTTGTCTTCGGCTGATGGTAAGCCGGCGGTCCCGCTCGCTGGCGGCCATACGCTCGGCCTCCTCAATCTGGCGGTCAAGCCCCGACATGTTGATGATTTTGATGAAAGTGGCGTAGCTCATCGGATAGACAGGGTTCACATATTTGCGCCACACGGCGGCATAGGTGGTCCACCCTTCCTCGTAATACTTGTTCACGATTTCCACCACTTTCTTGCAGTAAAGCAAGTGGTTCAGTCTGTTCCTTGCCATAAAGATATTGTTATTCGCTGCAAAAATACAAAAACGCCCGCTGATTGGCGGGCGTTGGTCTTCAATATGTTCATAACTTTCCTGAATCAGTCGCTGCACGCTGCAAGCGCCTTCATCTGCATATACACCGAGTACTGCCTTTCGATGTCCGCCAGCTGCTGCCGGAACTTCGGATATATCTCCACAAAACTGCCCATCTTCTCCACGGCATTGATGGCGGTGGCATGCGACACCCATCCGAAGAAATCCGTAATTTGGGGCAGGGTGGCCCCGTGCCGTCTCGCAATCAGCGCGAACATCATCTTCTTCTCAACCACACAGCGGCGGCGGGTCTTCTGCTTGAACGATGTGAAGTGGTAATAGTCGATCATCACATCATAAAGGTGGTTCAAATCATCGTTTGTCATGGTTGTTTCAGTTTTGCGGTTTCATGCTGTTGTAAAGGTTCACCTCCCGTTCGCTCCAGTGGTCGATGCTCTCGCTGATTCCCGAAGCCACGAAGAATGTCAGCGTGCCCGCTTCGGCCATCATGCCGGGAAGCACGAACTTGCTGATTACAAAGACTTCCACAAGACTTAGACGGAGCGTGATTTTGTCGCGGTTGGGGGCATAGAGCTTGTACATCCTGATGAACAGGTTCTCCAGCGTGTTGGCGGCCAGCAGCGAATCCAGTCCGGAAATCTGCATCTTCCGTCCAGCCATCAGCACACACTGCCCCAGCACCTGCATATCCTGCCCCGTCAATTTCAATCGTATTTTTACCATACTCTTTTTTTGTTTCTTTGAGACGTGGCACGCCACGCCTTGAATTGTACGGGCGAATTATCATTCGCCCCTAACTTTTAACTTTTAACTCTCAACTTTTAACTAATCAGTTGTTCCACAGTTGGTCGCTCAAGTAGGTGGTGGCGTACTTCTTGCACACTCCGGGCGGGATGCTCTGGAAATACTTCGGCACATAGTTGTAGGCCTTCACCCGCTCGCGTTCCGGCATCTTGTCCCACGCCCGCTGGGTCTTCAGCTTGCTGGAGCGTGCCTTGTCGTCGTACCGCTTCCAGAACATGTCGAAGGTGATTGCCTCCACCAGTTCGGTGATGACACCGGTGCGCCCGGTCACCTTGCCCAGCGCCTTGGAGGTGGCTGGCAAATTCGACCAGATGCACTTCCACATCTCCTCCGAAAAAGGCACCGACGACATATCCACCGACACAAGGCGGTCGGTGGCGTCGTCGAAACTGTAGATCACGCTGCCCTCGAAGGCGGGACTGGTAAGTTCAAATTTCTTCATCGCTTTCGGTCTTTTCGCGGTTGTCAAGCCAGTGCTGGTAGCGTTCATGTATCTCCGTCAGGCAGCGGTCTGCCTCCAGTCTAATGCGACGTTTCTCCAATTCGGCCTCCTTCATCCAAACGTTAAGTTCGTCCCTCTCGGCTTTCAGGTCAATGGTGCGGCGTTTGCGCTGGTAGCTCAAATCTTCCTCCAGCCGGTGCAGTTTGTCCATCATCCCGAACCTCGCCTGCATGTCGCTGAGTCCGTTGATCCGCAGCTTCATGTCCAGCCACTCCTTCTCCATCTGATGAATCCGCTCGGTGTAGTCGAACATCATCTTTCGGATGCGGCGGTCGCAGTCGCGCCGGATGCCGTTCATGTTGCTGTCGAGGCGCAGCAGTTCCGCATCACGCTCCTGCGCCACCTTTTTCATTTCCAATTCAAATTGATTCATAATTAATGGTTTTTAAATGGTTTCTTTGGGGGGTGAGCTGGAATCGAACCAGCGTCTCTCTTTCCTGTTTTTTGATGCGCATCGAGCGGATTTACCAATTCTCCCATCACCCTTGCCATCTCCTTTCACGTTATCTTTCCAGCTGTCAGATGTCCTGTTCCATCCGCCACCGGCACCCATATCGCCGGAACAATCCCTGCCGTGCTGTCGGCCCTACTTGGAGAATCAAATCTGAACATGGGGGTTATTCTTCCTTTTTGGGTTCCACGTAGAAGGTTTCGTCCTGCACCACGGTGATGCCCACCTTGGGGAACAGTGCGGAAACCTCTTCATCCTCTCGATCGGCCAGCAGCTTCTCCTTGTTGGCCTCTTCTTTGGTACGCACATAGCCGGGAAGGAACTCCTTCAGCATATTTACAACGCTCGCCCAAGTAAAGCCCTTCAAGGTCTTCAATGCCGGTGTACCGGTTCTGAAGCCGATGGTGCCGTGGGTGGTCTCCAGGCTCTTGCGCTTGCTGAACAATTCGTCGCGGTTCTCCAGCGCGTAGGCCTGCAGGATGTCGAACGATTTCTCCTTCACCTCGCCCAGCTTGGTCAGCTCGTCCTGCCACTTTTCGCGGATCTTGGTCATCTCAATGTCCATGGTCGCGTTGATTTTCTGGATCCGTGCATCCGCTCTTGCATAATCAGCGAAAGCAGTTTCCATTTCTTCTTGTTTCACACCGGTGTAAACGGTCTTTTTTGCTCTTGTTTTTGCCATAATTCTTTGGTTTTTAATTGGTGGTTAAATACTATTCTAAACACAAACATTTCTCTTCATGCACCAGCCTGACCATCTCGCGGTCTCTGGCCGCCTTGCTCGGATGCTTGCTATGGGTTTTCCATACGCCCCATTCTCCATCACATATTTTGATTTTCGGGAGCTCGCCTCTGTTTGCGTCTCCATCGGCTGACCGGATGAATCGGTACCCATCCGCCAATAGTTTTCTT